>Ga0207416_1000125_pt1 | contig 143540 bp, 144 predicted proteins | sample PaiPotPPM11metaG_FD_184107 | JGI IMG/M metagenome (GOLD analysis project Ga0207416, IMG submission 184107) | Iron sulfur acid spring bacterial and archeal communities from Banff, Canada, to study Microbial Dark Matter (Phase II) - Paint Pots PPM... ...
CGCCGCGACCGCTCGTCCAACGAATGCCGGAGCATCCGATACTTCTGGCGGATCAGCTGACGCTGCGTCACGCCTCAAGTATCGCACAGATCGCATCATTTGTGTCATTTATTTACTCGCAGTCCCTTAGACTGGTTTTGCAACGACATATACCAAGGCTGAGCCCTCAATCGTGCAGATCTGGGGACGCATCAGCATCATGGCGGTGTGTTCGTAAGGGGCGGTGAAGACCTGCAACTCGGCAAGGGTATGCAGGTCGAGGATTTTGCCCATCTCGGTTCCAGATGGGACGATCGTGCCAACGGCATCTTCGCGCAGGGTGGGCACGAAAATCCCGCCCACGCTGGCGCGCAGGGCCTCCGTCGCGCTCACGTCGATGGCTTTCTCAGCCGGCGCGGGGGGCGCGTCGAGCGCGAGGACGCCAAGGCTGAAGAGGGCGCGCTCGAGCCCCTCGGCGTTGCGCGCGGTCCAGTACATTTCCCTGCTCGAACGCCCGCCGACTTCAACGTTGACGACTTTGATTCCCAACGAGCGGGCGTAGGTGGTCAGACCGCCTTGCTTGTCGGGCGCTTTGCTGATGAAGGGCGCGCCGAGATCGGCCGCAAGCTGTTCGGAGCCTTCGAAGCGTTTGACGAAGGCGTTGACACACCACGTGCCGCCGCCGTGCAGGTCGATGACCGCATCGCTGTCGGCGATCAACGGGGCAAGGGCTCCCGCGAGGCGGACGGTGTGCGAGCCTTCTTTGCCGCCGGGGAAGACGCCGTCGAGGTCGACCGGGTTTGGTGAGTCGATCCAGGAATTGCGGCGCTCGACCTCGGCCGCGAGGGCGTTCGCGGTAAAGATGACGCGCAGGCGCCCGGTGAGCTTCGCGGCCGGGTGCCGGCACAGCAGTTTGATCGCCAGAGCGGACCAGGGTCCTTCGTCGCCGTGCGTCCCGGCGACGAGCGTCACGCGGGTCCCGGTTGTCCCGGCTTCGCCGTATTTCAGGGGGATGTACTGGGCGGCGGCGTGGGCGGTGATGCGGAGTTCGGTCCATCTCAAGGACTCATAAATGGTGTTCACGATGAGCGCCTCCCGTACCACTCCTGACGCGCGCGAAAGTCGTCCGGATAGAGCGTGACCTTTTCGACCGCGAACTCGAAGTCATAGCCCTCCCGCGCGATGGTCTGGACAATCTTCGCGGCGTCGAAGCGATAGCCGCTGAACCGGCCGGGGGGCTGCGCGGCGAGCCAGACCCACGCTTTGCCGAGCTCGACCGGATCCGTCCATGTCGCTCTGAGCTCCGCCGGCGCGTGATCGTACTCCGCCCAGGTCATGCGTGTCGGCTTGATCCGGCTGCCCGGGCCGATCGTATTGAGCGCGATGTTGTGGGGCCTGGCTTCGAGCGACAGCGCTTTGACAAATCCTTCGATGCCGTGCTTGATCGTGCAGTACGCGATCTCCTCTGTGTAGCCGCGAATACTCGAGCCGCTTGCGATGCCGATGATGTGGCCTCGGCCTTGCGCTTTCATCTGCTTCCACGCGGCGTACGTGCAATTGAACAGCCCGCCGATGCCGACATTGGTCTGACGTGACCATTCTTCCGGCGTGGTCGCGTCAAACGTGATCAGCGGCATGTAGATCGCGTTATCCACCACCACATCCAGCCGCCCCCAGCGCTCGACGATCGTCTTCACCACGCTCGTGCACTCGGCGAGGTCGGCAACATCGGAGCGGCACGCCTGGAAGTCTGTACCGTCTGCGGCAAGGTCTCGAGCGCAGCGCGCAAGTTCGTCGTCGTGAATGTCTGTTACGCACACGCGTGCGCCCGCGAGGCCAAACGCCCGGGCAATTCCCCATCCCAAGCCGCGCGCCGCGCCGGTGACGAGGGCAACGCTATTTTGCAGCAGCATCGTCGTCCGGTCCTTTCTTACAGCGGGAAGCGGATGCGCCTGTGTGGAATACGTCGGCGGCGTTCATTGTCGGTTCGGCCCGCTGCCGGCACTGACGGCGAACCGGGGGGCACTCGATGGGAACATCGGTCGAGACGCACGTCGACTCGCTCCGGCACGGCGACTACAAGACGATACGCGACCTGCTCTTCAAACACCTCCGGCACGGATGACAACCAGCCGGTACTTTCCGACGGACAAGATCCTAAGGCAGCGCAGGACGCGGGGCGGGCAATGATTACCCAGCCCTGCTGCCGCGCGCGGTGTTGCGCGCATGCAAGACGTAGGGATCAAGCCGGTGACGGTACGACGGGAGGCGGGCACGCATGGCCGTGGATCTGATCGTCAAGAACGGCACGATCGTCAGCCCGGCGGCGACGTATCGAGGGCACGTCCTGATCAAGGACGGCAAGGTAGCCGAGATCATGGTTCGAGACGACCTCCCGCAGGCCAAGGAGGTCATCGATGCCAAGGGGCTGTACGTGCTGCCTGGGCTGATCGACCCCCACGTCCATTTCCGCGTGCCCGGCCTCGACTACAAGGAAGACTTCGACACGGGCTCGCAGGGGGCGGCCGCCGGCGGGATCACGACGATCATCGACATGCCCAACGTCGTGCCGCCCACGGCGAACGTCGAGGGGTTTCAGGCGAAGGTCGCCGCCGCGCGAAACCACGCGTACGTGGACTATGGGATCTACGCCGTCATCATCGAGGGCAACAGCGACCAGATCCTGCCGCTCGCCGAGGCCGGAGTCGTCGGCTACAAGATCTTCCTCGGTGAGACGGTCGGGAACATCCCGGCGCCCCAGGACGGCGAGATCATCGACGCGTGGAAGATCATGGCCCAGACCGGCCTCCGCTGCGGCGTCCACGCCGAGGACAACGGCATCATCCTCTACCTCCGGAAGAAGCTGCAGGACCTGGGGCGCAAGGATCCGCTCGCCCACCTCGAGTCCCGCCCATCCGTCTCGGAGGCCGCGGCGATCTCGCGGGCGATCCTGTTCGCCGGCGAGGCGAAGAGCAAGCTGATGATCTTCCACATGAGCTCCGCCGAAGGCGTCGAGCTCGTGCGCCGGGGCAAGCAGGACGGCGTCGACGTGGCCGGTGAAACCGGCCCGCACTACCTCATCATGGAAGGCGAGGACATGGTCCGGATGAGCCTCGGATCGCTCTTAAAGGTGAACCCGCCGGTGCGGTCCCGCGAGCACGCCGAGGCGCTGTGGCGCGGGCTGCTCGACGGCACGATCGAGGTGATCGGCACCGACCACGCGCCGCACACGCCTGAGGAAAAGATGGCCGACGACCCGATGGGCGACATCTGGAAGGCGGTCGCGGGGTGGCCGGGGGTGGAGACCAACGTCCCGCTGATGCTGACCCAGGTGAACGCCGGCCGGATGAGTCTCGGCCGGTACGTCAAGGTCCAGGCGGAGGGGCCCGCGCGGGCGTGGAACCTGTGGCCGCGGAAGGGCAACCTCGGACGCGGCGCCGACGGCGACATCACGATCGTCGATCTGCAGAAAGAAGGCACGATCGACAAGGCCAAGCTGCACAGCAAGAGCAAGGTGACCCCGTTCCACGGCTTCCACGTCAAGGGGATGCCGGTGTACACGATCATCCGCGGGAACGTCGTGATGAAAAACGGCGAGCTCTACGGGAACCCGGTCGGGCTGCTCCAGAAACCGATCGTCTAGCGCGAAGGGTGAGGATGACGATGAGCGTCGAAGCCCGATCCATGGACATCGGCGGCCCGCCAGCAGAGGTGCGAGAGGGGCATCGGACATGAAGTTTGAGAAGGAGATCGCGGTCTCATCTCCCCCGGAACGGGTCTGGGCGTTTCTCTGGGACGTCGAGCGCGTCGCCAGGTGCCTGCCCGGCGCCCGGGACGTCCGGACGATCGTGCCGCACGAGCGCTACGCGGCGGTGGTGGGTGAACGCGTCGGCCCGTTCAAGGTGCAGTTTCCGCTCGAGATCCAGGTGCTCGAAGTGGATGAGCCGCGCCGTCTCAGAGCGGTGGCCTCCGGCCGGGACGCCGCGATGGGGAGCTCGCTCAAGGTGGATCTCGATCTCCGGATCGAAGCCGACGGGACCGGGTCCCGGCTCGTGATCGCGTCGGACGCGAATATCCTCGGCACGCTGGGCACGCTGGGCCACAGCATCATCCAGCACAAGGCGGACGGCATCATGACCCAGTTCGCCGAGGCAGTTCGGAAGGAGCTCGAAGCCGGCCAGGCGTCTCCACCGGCCGTGTGACCGCCTCGACGAGGTGAAGGAGGAAATCATGCCGGGGCAGCTTGAGGGGAAAGTCGCTATCGTCACGGGGGCCGCCCAGGGCTCGGGGCGGGCGATCGCCAGGCACCTCGGGCGCGAGGGCGCGAACGTGGTGATCGCCGACATCCTCGACGGCGGCGAGGCCGTGGCCGAGCTGCGCGCCGCGGGCATCGGCGCGCTTTACGTGCGCACGGACGTGACCTCCGAGGATGGAACGGCCCAGATGGCCCGCGAGGCGGCCGCCGCGTTCGGCGGCATCGACTGCTTGATTAACAACGCGGCGCTGTACGGCGCCCTCGAGCGAAAGCCGTGGGATGAGGTGACCCCGGACGAGTGGCAGCGGGCACTCGCCGTGAACGTCATGGGATGCGCGATCGCAGCCAAGGCGGCTGTGCCGTTCATGCGGCGGCGTGGGGGTGGGCGCATCGTCAACATCGCCTCGTCGGTCGTCTTCACCGCGCCGCCCCACCTGATCCACTACACAGCGACCAAGGCCGCGGTGATCGGCCTGACCCGGTCGCTCGCGCGCGAGGTGGGCCCCCACAAGATCACGGTGAACGCGGTGAGCCCGGGACTGATGCATACCCCGGCGACGATGGACAAGATCAGTGACGAGTACCTCAAGCACGCGCTGAGCCGGCGGATCCTCGGGCGGGAGATGTTCCCCGCCGACATCGTCGGTGCGATCGCGTTTCTCTGCTCGCCGGCGGCGGAGTTCATCACCGGCCAAAACCTTGTGATCGACGGGGGCGTCGTGTTCAACTAAATCTCACAGCGCAGCAGGGGGATGAGGCGGTGGCGGTGAGAACGGCCGGAAAGACGGCGGGCAAGACGACCGGCAGGGCGAGCGGGCCGGCGGCCGTGGAGCGCGCGCTCCGCGAGGACGTCGCCTCGGGGTGCCGGATCCTGCATCTCTTTGGGCACGAGGACATGGCGCTCGGCCACGTGAGCGCCCGGCGGCCGGGGGCCGGCGCGATGCTGATGAAAGGCAAAGGCCTCGGCCTCGACGAGGTGACCCCGGCCGGCGTCGTCCCGATCGACTTCCAGGGGCGGCGGCTGGAAGGCACGCACCCGATTCACTTCGAGCTCACGCTGCACACGGGCGTGTAACAAGCTGCGGCCGGACGTCGGCAGCGTGGTGCACACCCATCCGCGCTATGCCACGGCGTTGGGGGCGACGGGCCAGGCGCTGGAGATCCTCAGTCACGACGGCATCTTGTTCGCGGACGGCGTGGCGGTCTTCGACGAGACCCCGGCCCTGATCACGGAGGCGGCGCAGGGGGAGGCGGTCGCCGCCGCGCTGGGCGGCCATCGGGCGATCATCATGAAGAATCACGGGATCCTGACGGTCGGACCGATCGTGCCGTGGGCGGTGTTCACGGCGGTGGCGCTGGAGCGGGCGGCGCAGATGCAGGCGTACGCCCGTGGGTTCGGCGTGCCCCAGCCGATTCCCGACCCGATCGTGCGCGCGATGTTTCCGACCAAGTACAACGACGCGCTGATCGAGGAGTACTGGCGGTACTTCAAGCGCCACCTCCGCGCGCATGGCCGGGGCCTGTGATTGGGCTACATAGCCATGCGCGAATGGGGCCAAAGTGCGACAATGGTCCCAAGAAGCATAAGCCCGATGCCGATTCCGGCAGGCACCGCGCGGTAACGGGGCCCGAGTTTTTCTATGGCAATCAAAGCTGAAACGGTGGCCATCCAGCGGAGATCCATCACGCCGAGCGCGACCAACGCGAGCATGAGCCCCGAGCAGCATCCCAGGCAGTAGATTCCGTGCGCGCCGCCCATCCATGCGGCCCCAGGTCCACCATCGCGCCAATGTGCCGAAAGGTGTTCGACGGGACCCCGGCAATGGGCCAGACATTTCCGCTTCAAACCGGTGAGCTGGTACACACCCGCGAGCAGCACTGCAGCGCCAATGAGGAGCGGTAATCGCTCCGCCCAATCAGCATGCGAGGCGAGAAGGGCACCTACGCCGACATACAAGAAGTAGGCTGCTGCCCCGAACATCTCCCATGTCAAAAGGTAGCCGGCGACAAAGAGCGGCACCGAGCCGCCTTGAGCGTCCCGCTTGCGCTTGACTGCCGCATAGATGAGAACGGTCGGCCACACGGACGGGAACATCATCGCCGCCATCATGACCGCCCAGAGACTCAGGAACAACACGCCGCTGGCGAGGCTGAGACGGCCGGTCATCGCAAAACTCATCGGCACACCGGCCATCATCAGCGCACCGCCAGCCCGAGCATTCCAGACCGCAATGATCCACGCGATCGCGGCCAGCATGAGGAGAGCGATGAGAATTGGCGCCGCACCCAGGCGGCGGTACTCAGCCGGCGTCGCCATACCTGTCGTGGTGCCGCACCCAATCGGTCAGGTTGTGCCTGGGACCGGTCTCGTTGCGGCCTTTTGGCGTCAAGTCGAGCCAGCGGTATGTGCCGAGCAGCATGTCGCCTCCGCGCGCGTAAGTGGAATAGGTGTGGAAGATGTCGCCGGTCTCGGCCTTGTAGAACACGCTGATCCCGAATATCTCGTCGGTTGCACCAATGCTCTGGAAGTCACGAATGTCGTAGTTGTAGTACACTTTGCCCGTCGCCATCTTGTCCTTCGTGAACGAGACGTGATAGTCGTAATTGAAATCGATTCCGTACGACGATACCCACTTGAAACGCCAGCCCATACGCCGCTTGAGCGCTTCGATCTTGGGCAGGGGCGCCCGCGAGACCGCCACCAGCGTCACGTCGCGCTGCGCCAGGTGCGCAAGGGCACCGTCAATGTGGTCCACGAGGAACGAGCAGCCGCGCCACGACAACCACGACTTCGCTCAGCCCTTGTCGTACTCGTCGTGGCGGCGCCACCAGACGCCCGTCTCGTTGCGCCCTTTGGGTGCGCGGTCGAGCCACTGGTACATGCCCCAGAGGCCGTCCAGTCCGCGCGCATAGGCGGAATAGGTGTGGTAGACGACGCCGTCCTCGAGCGTGTACGCGCTCATGCCCGGCCTCTCCCGCGTGTACGTGGCCGCGTCGGTTCCGGCCATGGCCGCGAGCTCGGCGACAGGCCCCTCGCCGCCGGCTTCCAGGACAGGCGTCACGTCCATCGCGTGGCCGGCGCGCCGGTAGTTGTATTCGACGACCCCCTCGCGCTGTTGCTCCTCGGTGAACGAGACGTTGAAGTCGAAGTTGAAGTCGCTGCCGAGCGAGGACGCCCAGGGAAACGTCCACCCCATCCGCCGCTTGTACGCCTGCAGCTTCGCGAGAGGCGCCCGCGACACCGCCGAAAGCGTGACGTCGTGGTTGGCCAGGTGGACGACGAAGCCGTCGAACCCGTCCGCGATCGCCGAGCAGGACGGACACCCTGCCGTGTAGTCAGGGCCGAACATGAAGTGGTAGACGAGGAGCTGCGAGCGCCCTCGGAAGAGGTCTGCCAGCGAGGCGCTTCCCTCGTCGGTCTCGAATCGATACTCCCTGTCGATCCGAACCCACGGCAGCTCCTGTCGCCGCCGCGCCAGCTCGTCGCTGCGCCGCGTCAGCTCTTTCTCAGCCTCGAGCAGCTCGAGCCGGGCTGCAAGCCACTCTTTACGTGCCCCGGTCATGTGCTTCGTCATCGCACTTCTCTCCTTCATCGCTCTTCTCTCCTTCCTGTCGCTACTTCGGGCGTCAGCCAGAGGCACCGGCGTTTCACGAAGAGGTCGGCGAGCGCGCCTCGAGCCAGTCCTCGCTCGATACGACCTTGTGGCGCGCGTCGATCGCCTTCATCGCTTCATCTCCTCTTGGCTTGCGTTGTCACGTCCAACGGATCGGCGCCGAGCCGCTCTACCGGTTTCCGCGGAGCGTGCCGTTTCGACGCTCCGCGCCTTCACGAACCCTCCTGAGGATGTGGCTCCATCCTTGGCCTACGCTCTCCCGATGGTCGGGGGGGATCTGCCCGATGGCTCGGTGTGCCAACTTGAGGCGTGTCACGCCGCGTTCCGCCGTCAGCCGGTATTGCAAGTGCGAGATCGCAGGATACGACATGAACAGCGGCCCGCAGATCTCCAGGAGCGCGGGTGGCTTGATGACCTGCACGTGCCCCCACAGATGGCCCGTGTTGTTCCCGAGGTCCCGGAACCAGCGGCCGCCCGGCCACGGCTCGAGCTTCATAGGGAGCGGCGATGCCTCCCCCCCCTCGTTGAGCGGACCGAGCTGCTCCAGCAGCGTCTCGAACACCATCTCGATCGGTGCGGCGATCTCCTCTTCCTTCGTAACCTCGAGGGTCTGAATTGCTTGCCCTGACATGCTCGTCACCATGATCATTCCTCCTTGTCTTTCGGTTGTCCGCTCTCGCGAGCAGATCGTTCCCTCATCTTGCGCTCGGCCCGCTCCTTGATTCGGTCGAGCTGGTGGCCCCAGAACCGCGCATACGTCTTCACCCAGTCATGCACCGGCTTCAGCTCCTTCGCGTTGAGTTGATACAAACGACGCTGGCCGTGCTTGCTCACCGACACGATCCCGACCTTGCGGAGCACGCCGAGGTGCTTCGATACCGCCGGCTGCGGAATCCGGAGTCTCTCGACCACCTCCCCGACCGCGTGGGCCCTCCCATCCACGAGCACGTCGATGATCTCGCGCCGCCGAGGCTCGGCAATCGCGTTGAAGACATCCGTCGTTGTCGCCGCTCGTGGCATCACCTAGATTATATACCCATATGGGCATATGTCAAGAAAAACCTACGGGCGTGCGGGGATGATCCCACGCCCGGCGGGCGCGTCTCCTTCCTGCGTCACAGAGGCCGCACGGTCCTGGCGGTTCCCGCGCGGAGCTCCGTCGCGAGGAGCGCGACGCTGGCGATGAGCAGCGCGCCGGCCAGCGCCCAAAAGACGCGCTCGTAACTGCCGAGCCAGAGTACGAGGAGCGACGCACCCACCGGGCCCAGGGCGCGCGCGCCGTTCGCGCCGACCGCGATCGCGCCGCTGATGCTGCCGTAGTTCCGCCGCCCGAAGATCTCCGCGACCGCCGTGGCGCGTGCGAGCGTGGACATCCCGTTCGTCGCGCCGAGCAGCACGATCACAGGCACCAGGCCGGGCGGGTACACGGCGACCGGCAGCAGGGCCATCGCCGCGCCTTGGGCGATAAAGATCGCGCCCGTGACCACGCGGGGACCGAACCACGCCGCGACCGGCGCAAACAGGGCCCGCCCGAGCAGCTGCATCGCCCCGATCCACCCGACGATCGCCGCGGCGTACGCGCCCGGGTACCCGTGCTGGATGAGATAGGGGATGAGGTGAACGGTGACCGCGACCGAGGCGAAGACGCCGACGGCGAACGCGCCGGCGAGCGCCCAGAACACCGGGTTGGCGAGCGCGCCGCGGAGAGGGACGCTCGCCTCCGCCCGGAGCGCGGCGATGCCCGGAACCGGAGAGTCGTGATGACGGGCGGGCCGCAGCACCAGCGCGTGGATGGGAATCGTCGTGACGGCGAGGAGGATCCCGAGTAGCTCCGCCGCCGTGCGCCAGCCGAACCGTCCGAGCAGCCACGCGGCGAGCGGCATGAAGATCGTGCTGGCAAGCCCCGCGGCCAGGGTCACGACAAGAAGCGCGCGGTCCCGGTGGCTCGTAAACCACTGCACGACCGCCGCGAACGCGGGCTCGTACAGAGTCGTGGCCATCGCGAGGCCCATCGCGCACCAGATCGCGTACAAGGCCGTGAGACTCTCCACCCGCGACCACGCGAGCACGAGCACCGCGGCGAGACATGAGCCGGCCGTCATGAGGGCGCGCGGGCCGCAGCGGTCGAGCCACCGGCCCACGGGCAGGGCCGCCACCGCCGAGACGGCCAGCGCCGCCGACAGCGCACCGGTCACGCCGACCCGGGAGGCTCCGAGATCGACCTCCATGGCGCGCAGGAACACCGGGAAGCTGTAGTAGATGATCCCCCAGGAGATCGTCTCGGTCACCGACAGGGCCGCGACGACGACCCATCCGTACGAGATGGCGCGGCCCTTACCCGGACGCCTGCCCGCTCACTCGCGCAGCGCGGCGAGGATCTCGCGGCTGTGCCCGGTAGGCGTGACCCGCGGGAAGATCCGGGTGATGCGCCCGTCTTCCCCGATGATAAAGGTCGTCCGCTCGTTGCCCCATCGGATCTCCCCCTGGACCTGCCGCTGCTTCCACACGCCATAGGCATCCGCGACACGGTGGTCCTCGTCTACCAGGAGGGGAAACGGCAAGCCGAACTTCTCTTTGAACTGCCGGTGGGACGCTCCATCCTGCGGGCTGATGCCGAAGATGCGGGCGCCGGCCGTCCGGAGCCTCGAATAGGCGTCGCGAAACTCGCAGGCTTCGATGGTGCAGCCGGGCGTGTCGTCCTTGGGATAGAAGAAGAGGACGACCTTGGACCCGCGAAGGTCGGTGAGCCGGATCGTACTGCCCGTTTCGTCGCTGAGCGCGAAGTCCGGAGCCTGTTCGCCTTCTGCCACCATCCCGGTATCCTCCCCGTGACGAGCGTTCCTCCATGCGCGGCACTGTGTGGTTTCGCAGCGTCGGGCAATTGTCCTATGACCTGAGTGCCCGCACGCGCGGCGGCGCTGGAGGAGTGGTTTGCGAAGTTGTGGAAGTGGCGGTACGCACGATGGGCTGCCCGCGCACTTGTAGCGCGCCGGTTCCGGGATGGTTCCCGCCCGGCGGGGAGGACCGGCGATGAGCGTCCCCGCATCCAGCCGCAAGCTGGAGGCCCGGGAGGTCTCGGTCATGTACATGAACGAGCGGACCGGCACCCGGACGCACGCGCTCGAGAACATCAACCTGGAAATCTACGATCAGGAGTTTGTCGCGATCGTCGGGCCGTCCGGGTGCGGGAAGACCACGTTTCTCGCGGCGGTGGACGGCCTGATCCCGCTCCAGGGCGGCGAGATCCGGATCTCCGGCCGGCCGGTGACCCGGCCCGGGCGCGACCGCGCGGTCGTGTTCCAGCAGGCGTCGCTCCTGCCGTGGCGGACCGTGATGGGGAACGTCATCTACGGGCTGCAGCTCCAGGGCGTCGGCGCCCGGGAAGCGGCGGCGCGGTCCCAAGAGTACATCGATCTCGTCGGTCTCCGCGGCTTCGAGCGGTACTACCCCAACGAGCTCTCGGGCGGCATGCAGCAGCGAGTGAACATCGCCCGGGCGCTCGTATGCGATCCGGAGATCCTGCTCCTCGACGAGCCGTTCGCCAGCCTCGATGCCCAGACGCGCGAGCTGATGCAGGCCGAGCTCCTCCGGATCTGGCTGGAGACGAAGAAGACCTCCCTGTTCATCACCCACCAGATCAACGAGGCAATCTATCTCGCCGACCGCGTCATCGTGTTCAGCTCCCGGCCGGGCCGGGTGCGCGCGGTCATCGACGTCGGGCTGCCACGGCCCCGCGAGCTCTCGATCAAGCGCAGTCCGCCGTTCCTGGAATACGAGGACCAGATCTGGCGCCTGATCGAAGACGAGGTGAAGCGGAACGTCCAGGGGGCTCCCCGATGAGCGTGGACACGACCGCGGTCGGACAGTTCGAACGGCGGGCGCGCCGCGGGCGCCGGATCGCAAAGGGCAGCAACGCCCTCATCGGCCTCCTGTCCATTCTGACGTTCCTCGCGCTGTGGGAGTGGGCGACGGCCAGCGGGCACATTCCCGCGCTGTTCATCAGCAGCCCGTCGCGGATCGCCGCGGCCGGCGCGAAGATGTTCCAGACCGGAGAGATCTGGCCCCACATGCGGGTGAGCATGACGGAGTTCGGGATCGGCTTCGGCCTGGCGGTCGTGGTCGGGGTCCCGGTCGGGATCCTCGTCGGCTGGTACCGGTGGGCGTTCGCCGCGACGAACCCGTTCATCTCCGGCCTCAACGCCACGCCGCGCGAGGCCATGATGCCGCTGATCGTGATCTGGCTGGGGATCGCGATCTGGTCGAAGGTCGCGCTCGTCTTCCTGGGCGCGGTGTTCCCGATCCTCTTCAACATGATGACGGCGATGCACACGATGGACGCGTCCCTGCTCAAGGTCTCGCGATCCTTCGGGGCCAAAGACGGCCAGGTCTTTCGCACGATCGCGCTGCCGAGCGCCATCCCGTTCCTGATCTCGGGAGTGCGGATCGGCGCGGGCCGCGGGCTTGTCGGGATCGTCCTCGGCGAGCTGTACGCGGCGAACGCCGGGATCGGCTACCTGATCGCCGTCTACGGCTCGACGTTCCAGACCGACAAGCTGTTCGTGGCCGTGATGATCATCACGACCTTGGGCATCAGCCTGGACACGCTGCTGCGCGTCCTCGAGCGCCGGTTCGAGGCGTGGCGGCCGGCCCGCGGCTAACCGCGCGCTTCGTTCATTTCGCCCCCGTCCCGAGCTTCGGTCACGCCGGCTTCGGGTGAACCTCCTGACCGTCCGGGCTTCCAGAAATAGACGCCGCTAGGTGAGGCTTGGCCACGAACCATTTGCCATACAACCCGTCGCCGGCGGCCTGTCCGGGAGCGGTATCCCCCGAGTAAGTGTACAGGAGGTGACCGTTGTAGCCCACTTGGTGGCCATTAGCATCAGTCACCACGCTGAGCTTACCGGGCAACGCGGCGGGATGGGTGGGAGTAGACTTGCTCAACAGCGGCGGCCAGATCTTGGCGCACGCCCCGGTGCACGCAGCTTTGGTCGGGGTATCAGAAGTGAGATAGTAGAGGGCCATGCCCCTGGCATCGGTCAAGATCTTCTCCCGCTTGCCTCGGACCGTAGCCGTGGCAATGTTAACCGTGTAGACGGGCCCCCGCGTGACAGATTGGCCAGGTGGCTGGGCCGGCTGGGAACTAGGCGGCTGGGTCGGCTGGGGAGTCGTCGGGTAGTCGTATTGCGCGGACGCGACTCCCGATAACACCACCAACGAAAACAGAACACCACTGAAGATCATGCGCCCTCTCATCCACATACGTTTACCCCCTTTGGGTCTCATATCTGGATGTTGCCTCTCGCGCTTCACGTTTCTGTCAAAAGCAAGTAACGGGCATGTAGCTCTTGGCACCGCGGTGGCTGACGTGCTTAAGATTGGCCTAGAGAGGGAAAAAAGACACGGAGCCGGGGGGAGGGGATTTTCCTGCCTGCGCTTCTGAAGGAGGCGATTTTTGTGCGACAGATTTTTATGCGACAGACGAAATGCGGCGCACTTGTCATCGCAGGAACGCTCGCCCTGACGATGGTCAGCGGCATGCTGGCGGTCGCCGCCGCCCAGACGCCGGCGCCGTATGTCCGAGTGTTCGTGGACGGCCAGCAGATCAGCTTCGACGTTCCGCCGATGATCGCGTCCGGGCGGGTGCTGGTTCCGCTCCGGGGGGTCTTCGAGCGGCTCGGCGCTTCGGTGGCCTGGGATCCGGCCACCCAGACCGTACTGGCCGCGCGGGGAGACACGGAGATCGCCCTGCGCATCGGCGATGCGCAAGCCCGCATCAACGGCCAGCCCGCCATGATGGACGTGCCCGCGCTCGTCGTCGGGGGGCGGACCCTGGTGCCTCTGCGGTTCGTGAGCCAGGCGTTGGGATCGCAGGTGTCGTGGGATGCGTCGACGGCAACCGTCCAGATCGCCAGCCAGGGCGCGACCGGCTCCCCGCCGCAGGCCCTACCGCCGTCCCAGACGTATCCGCCGGCCCAGCCCTCGCCGACACCGGCGCCCACAAACACCACGGTAAGCGGGATCGTCGTCAGGGTCAATGCCGGCGCCACCCCGGCCCAGATCATGGTCCAGTCCGGGAACGCCATCTTCACGTACAACGTCGTGCCAACGACGGCGGTCATCAGAACCAACGTGACCAACAACGCGGGCGGGTCCGTGGCGTTTTCATCGGTCCAACCGGGCGACTCCGTCCAAATCACGGTGGATCAGGCCGGGACCGCACAGACGATTCGCGCGAGCTACAAGGAGGTCTCCGGCAAGGTCCTCGCCGTGACCGGCCAGGGCGTCGTGGTCTTGGAAAGCGGCGACACGTACCGCTTGAATCCGTCGGCCCAGGCGACGCGCGGCGGCGCCGCGGTGGCCGCCGGTAGTGTCCACGCCGGTGATGTGGTGACGCTTCGGGTCAATCCTCAGACGAACGAGATTTGGGAGCTGCGGATTCAGTAAGCGCGAACGGCGCGCACGCCGGATCTCCGGCCGGCCGGACCGGGAGACCTCTCAGGCGAGATCGGAGGTCTCCTTGCTTCGGGCGTCCCCCGCGTCATCCCCGGCGCTTTCGAGTGGTCCCGCGTCTTGATACTATGAGCGCGACGCCCTGCGCACGCCTTATCGAGTTGGGACGTGGTTGATGCCTGCCGCATCGAAAGACGGATCGAACAGTGTCCGCGTGCTGACGGTCAATACCGGATCGTCGAGCCTGAAGGCCGCAGTCTATCTCATGGGCGGCGAGCGGGAAGCGCGCGTGCTCTCGGCGCAGGCAGAACGAATCGGGCTTCCCGACAGCCGGTTCCGCGTCGTCGACGCGCAGGATCGCGTCCTGGCCGACGGCGGCGCCGCCCTGCCTGATCACGACGCGGCGCTGCGGGCGCTGTTCGCCGAACTCGAACGCCGCGACCAGGCGCCCGAGATCGTGGGCCATCGCATCGTCCACGGCGGCGCGGCGTACAGCGAACCGGACCTCGTCACGCCGGCCCTCGTCGCGGCGCTTGAAGCGCTGGTGCCGATCGCGCCGGACCACCTGCCGCAGGCCATCCAGGCGATTCGGACGGTCGGCCGGGCGTTTCCGTCGCTGCCCCAGGCGGCCTGCTTCGACACGGCATTCCACCGGCGCATGCCCCGGGTGGCGCGGCAGTACGCGCTCCCGCGCCGCTTCGAGGAGTCGGGCGTCGTCCGCTACGGATTCCACGGCCTGTCGTACGAGTATATCGTCCACGCGCTGCGCGCCACCGCGCCCGCCGAGGCGGCGGGCCGCGCCGTCATCGCCCATCTCGGCAACGGGGCCAGCATGGCGGCGGTCTCCAAGGGAGTGAGCCGGGACACGACAATGGGGTTCACGCCGGCGGGGGGTCTGGTAATGGGGACTCGGCCCGGAGATTTGGATCCCGGCGTCTTGATCTACCTGTTGCAGGAGCAGCACATGGCTCCCGCGGCGCTCGCCGCCATGGTCAATCAAGAGGCGGGCCTCCTCGGGGTCTCGGGGACGTCCGGGGACATGCGTGACTTGCTCGAACGGGAGGCGACAGATCCCCACGCCGCGGAGGCGGTCGCTCTGTTCTGCTACCAGGCCAAGAAGTTTCTCGGCGCGCTCGCGGCGGGGCTCGGCGGGATCGGCACCCTGGTCTTCACGGGCGGTATCGGAGAGCACGCGGCGCCCGTGCGCGCCCGCATTTGCGCGGGCCTCGAGTTCCTCGGCATCCGCCTGAACGAGGCGCGCAACGCCGCCCACGCGCCGGTGATCTCCGAGGACGGCAGCCCCGTCATCGTCCGGGTGATGAAGACCGATGAGGATCTCATGATCGCGCGGCATACGCGGCGCCTGTTCGGGCACTGATGGGCGTGTGAGGGGAGAGGCCGGTGGGAGCGATCGACCCGCGACAGCTGAGCCTGATGGACGCGTACTGGCGCGCCGCCAACTATCTCACGGTCGGCCAGATCTACCTGCAAGAGAACCCGCTGCTGCGCCACCCGCTGCGGCCCGACCACATCAAGCCGCGGCTCCTCGGACACTGGGGCACGTCCCCGGGGCTCAACTTCATTTACGTGCACTTGAACCGCCTCATCCAGGCGACCGGAGCCAGCGTCCTCTACGTCACCGGCCCCGGGCACGGCGGCCCGGCCCTCCTGGCGAACGTGTACCTTGAAGGCACCTATTCCGAAATCTATCCGGACATCTCCCGGGACGCCGATGGCATCCGGCGGCTGTTCCGGCAGTTCTCGACTCCGGGCGGGGTCCCGAGCCACGTCAGTGTGCCCACTCCGGGGTCGATTCACGAGGGCGGCGAATTGGGGTACGCGCTCGTCCATGCCTTCGGGGCCGCCTTCGACCACCCGGATGTGCTCGTCGCGGCCGTCGTGGGCGACGGTGAGGCGGAGACGGGTCCGCTCGAAGGCTCGTGGAAGGGGATCTCGTTCCTGAACCCGATCCACGACGGCGCGGTGCTGCCGATCCTCCACCTGAACGGATACAAGATCTCCAGCCCCACCGTGCTCGGCCGCGACCACGACGATGATGTCGGCGCCCTGCTGACCGGGCACGGCTACGACGTGCACTTCGTCGAGGGCGACGAGCCGGCGGCGATGCATCGCGAGTTCGCCACGACCCTGGATGCCTGTTACGCAAAGATTCGGGCGATCCAGGCCGAGGCCCGCGGGCGAGGATTTCGGGGGCGGCCCCGGTGGCCGCTCATCGTGCTGCGCACGCCCAAAGGATGGACGGGCCCCAAGGTTGTGGACGGCCGGCCGGTCGAGGGCACGTTCCGCGCCCATCAGGTGCCCATCGAGCACCCGAGGGAGAATCCCGAGCACCTGAAGCTGCTCGAAGCGTGGATGCGCAGCTACCGGCCGGACGAGCTGTTCGACGGCGGCGGCGGGCTGGTTCCACCGCTGGCTGCCCTCGCGCCTCGCGGCGATTTGCGCATGGGCGCGACCCCGTACGCGAACGGCGGCCGGCTGTTGGTCGACCTCGACCTCCCGGACTTTCGCGACTACGCGATCGAGGTGCCGCGGCCGGCGACCGAACGGCGCGAGTCCACCCGCCGGCTCGGCGTGTTCATGCGGGACATCTACACCCGCACGGCAGCCGAGCGCACCTTCCGCCTGTTCTGTCCCGACGAGACCAACTCGAACCGCCTGGGCGATGTGTTCCAGGTGGAGAACCGCTGCTCGGTCGAGCCGACGATCCCGATCGACGATCACGTCGCGCCCGACGGCAGAGTCATGGAGGTGCTGAGCGAGCACCTCTGCCAGGGCTGGCTCGAAGGGTACCTGCTGACGGGGCGGCACGGCCTGTTCGCGAGCTACGAAGCGTTCGCGATGGTCTCCTCGTCCATGGCGGTCCAGCATACGAAGTGGCTCGAAGGCGCCGCGAGACTCCCGTGGCGGAAGCCGGTCGCGTCGCTCAACATCCTGCTCACGTCCACCTGCTGGCGGCAGGACCACAACGGGTTCAGCCATCAGGGGCCGGGCTTGATCGATGTCATCCTCTCGAAGCGCGGGACCGTCGTGCGGATCTACCTGCCGCCCGACGCCAACTGCCTGCTCTCGGTCGCAGATCACTGCTTCCGCAGCCGCAATTACGTCAACTTGATGGTGATCGACAAGCAGCCGCAGCTCCAATGGCTGGATATGGCCGCGGCCATCGAGCACTGCCGGCGCGGCGCCTCCGCGTGGGCGTGGGCGAGCAACGACGACGGCGGGACGCCCGACGTGGTGCTGGCCGCCGCGGGAGATGCCCCCACCCTGGAGGTGGTGGCGGCGGCGTGGTGGCTCAGACGGCACGCGCCCGAGCTCAAGGTCCGAGTCGTCAATGTGGTGGATCTGATGAGCCTCTTTCCGGCGGAGGTCCACCCGCACGGCCTCGCGGACGCCGATTTCGTCCGGCTCTTCACGCAGGATCGGCCCGTCGTGTTTGCCTTTCACGGGTACCAGCGGGCGATTCACGAGATCGTGCACGGCCGGCCGGACACGGAGCGGTTCCACGTGCGCGGCTTCATGGAGCAGGGCACGACGACGACGCCGTTTCAAATGGTGGCGCTGAACAACATGAGCCGCTACCACCTCTGCGCCGAGGCGCTGCGGCGGACGACGCGGGTGAGCGGCCGCGCCCAGGGGCTGATCGACGAGTGCGGGCGGCTCATCGACGCCGCCGCGGCGTACGCCCGAGAGCACTTCGAGGATCCCCCCGAGATCCGCGACTGGACCTGGACCGACACCTAGGGTATGGTAAGGAGAGAGAGGTGAGACGATGGACAAGGAAATCGCGACCCTGGCCGGAGGGTGTTTCTGGTGCACCGAGGCGGTGTTCGCCGATCTCCGGGGCGTCGAGGGTGTGGACTCGGGATACACGGGCGGGACCGTCCCCAACCCGACGTACGAGCAGGTGTGCACCGGAACCACCGGACATGCGGAAGCCGTGCGGATCACGTTTGATCCGTCGGTGATCTCCTACCACGACCTCCTCGAGATCTTTTTTACAGTGCACGATCCCACCACGCGGGACCGCCAGGGGCACGACGTGGGTCCGCAGTATCGCTCCGCGATCTTTTACCACACGCCCGAGCAGCGGACGACTGCCGAACAGGTCATCCGCGAGGTCACCGAGGCCAAGCTGTGGGGCGCGCCGATCGTGACGGAGGTCACACTCGTGGGCGCCTTCTATCCCGCGGAGGCGTATCACCGGGAATACTTCCTCCGGAACGGCGAGCAGCGGTACTGCCAGGTCGTGATCGCGCCGAAAGTGGCGAAGTTCCGGGCGCGCTACCGCGAGAAGCTCGCCGCGGCGCGCTGACGCCCCCGCCCTCCGCACTGAAAGAAGGGACGCGGGCCCAGCCCGCGTCCCTGTCACTGGCGGGTGTCATGCCCGCGGCGTTATTTCACCAGTACGGTAATCTGATCGCTCGCGGCTCCCTGGACCGGCGTGGAATCGTTGTTGTGGAGGCTCGCCCGCAGCGTGTGTTTGCCGCGGGTCAGCTGAACGTCCGCGACGCTCGACGCGGAGACGCTGGCCATTTTGCCGTCGACGGAGAGGTGCCAGTGCCCCTCGCCCGCCCGGGCCGGGGCGCCGACCGCCGCCGCATTCTCCCTGAACCCTCTGACCTTCACCCAGACGATCACGTACGGGCTCACCGCCGTTTGATTGTGGGGGACGAGAATCTTGATGCCGGGCTGCCCCGAGGCCGGCGCGTACTTCATGGCGCTCTTCGAGGCCACGGTCACCGTAATCTGCGAGCTCTCCGCCCCCGCCACCGGCGTGCGGTCGTTGTTACGCAGTTCCACGTTGATCGTGTGCTTCCCGGCCGCCAGGATGGGGTACGCATCGTTGGGAATCGATACGACCTCGTCGGCCGAGAGGCCGGCCGGCTTCCCATCGACGAAGACGGCCCAGTGTCCCTGCCCGGGCTTCGCGGCCTTTCCGATTCCGGTCGGAGCGAGGATGAAGTTCTGCACCCTCACCTCGATCACCATCAGGCTGCCGGAGACCGTCGCGTTGTGCCGCGGGGACACGATCTGAATCGCGGGTCCGGTTTGGGCGCCGGCCGGCGGAATGACCAGCGCGGCTGCGAGAACGAGCAGTGCCGTACACATCAGAGTTCGGCGCATTCGGTACCACCTCCGAAGAGTGAATGCCCACGCCCCCGCGATTGCAGACCCGAGGCTGCGGGCGCCCGAGAGAGTCGGCAACTCCACGGGCGCCTTCAGGCGGGTTCTCTGGGAAACGCATGCAAGTCTTGACGAAGTACGCTGCGGGCGCCCGTCTGGGCCCACGTGCAGTGGGGCATCTCTCCTGACGAGGACCGCAAGCGCCGGGACGCCGGCGACGCCTGCCGGCGATGCCTCCGCGTTCCGCGTCCTCGAGGGAGGATTCGATGCGGTATGTGATCGTGCTGAGCTTCCTGATCGCCCTTGCCGTCGTGGCTTCGCTGACCGCGACGAGACTGACGCGGTCCGCCTCCGGCCCTTCTTCGTATGACGCCGCGGTGGGGGCGGCCCACAAGGCGGCCGGGGCCGCCGAGCAGCGCGTGAAGGACGTGCTCCAGACTACTGGACCCGCTCGGCCGTAAACCGGACCTCGACCGTGACGGTGTCGTCGGCTTTGACGATGCCGAGCAGAGCCGGCGGGTCGAAGCCGAAGTCCGTCATCCGGATCGTCGCGTTCGCCACCCCGCGCAGCGTCTCTCCCGAGAGGGTCAGGGTTCCCGTAAAGGCCGCGGGCCGCACGACGTCCCGGATCTTGAGCGTGCCCGTAATCTCGACGGGGATCTCCCGGTCTTCGACGTACACCCCGGGAATGCCCCGGATCGCCGTCGGGGTAAACTCCGCGATCGGATAGGTGGCTGTCTCCAGCCAGCGTGTGCGCAGCGCCGCGTCTCGCCGGGCGCTGTCTGATTTGAGCCGGGCCACGTCGACGGTCATCGTCTCCGCGCGGCTCTCGCGGGGGTTCAGCCGGTCGACGAGGATCTCGCCCTGCATCGCATTCGTGACCCCCACCACGACCCGCCATCGGGCGGTCTGGCCGAAGAGGGTCTCGCCGACCCGGTAGGCGACCGTGGACTCCCCCGGGGCGATGACGAACCGCTCCACCCCTGGGGCGAGGGGTGACGGCGACAGGCTCGGCGGCGCGACCGGCACGGGCGCTCCGCCGGGGGTTCCCCGGCCGGCGGCCAGCGCGAGCAGCGCGACCATCGCGGCGAGCACGGTCAGGTGTTTGCCCATCTCGATCCCAATAGCGCGCCGGGACGGTCGGGAGTTCCCCTGCACGCGCGTGAGGTCAGCCCAAGAGACGGCTCGCGCACCTAAGCTGGCGGGGCCCTGTGAACCGGCCGATTAATCAAACTCGGAGAGACGTTAGCGGGAAATCCGGCAGAAGCCCTGCGCTTCGATCCGAAGCGCGTGGTTGAACCGGCTGCGGAAGTTCTCAAACGCCACGTGCGCGGTCAGCTCGACGAGCGCGCCGTCAGCGAAGTGGCGCCTGAGCGCCGCGAACAGCTCCTCGCTGACATCCTCCCCTGAGATCGTGATCGCGTCGGCGTACGCGAGGACGAGCTTCTCCAGCGCCGTGAACACGGGGCTCGCGGCGTACTCGGTGAGGTGTGCAAACTTCTCCTCGGGGATGCCGGCCGCCTCGCCCGAGGCGGTGTTGAGATCCACTCAGAAGGGGCACCCGTTGAGCGCGGCCACCCGAACGTAGATCAGATACCGCAACGCGGGGGGGATCAGCGCCGCCTCGCGCATCGCTCCGCCGAACGCCTTGTACGCCGTGAGGAGCGCCGGGTGATGGGCCCAGACTTTGGTCGTATTGAGCGGGGCGCCAAACCGGGCTGTTTCGGCGGCGAGGATCTCGCGAACCTCGGCCGGCAGGTGGGACTCGTCGGGCGGCGTGATCCTGCTCACGGAGCAGCCATTCGTCCGCACGCGCGGGGCTCCTTCTGCTCAGGCGGGACAGCCCCCGCGCGGGCCGCGGAGGGACCGGGACCCTTCGTCAGAAGTTATCCAGGGTGCAATCCGTGTACGATGCGATCGTGATCGGCGGCGGGCTCGTCGGCGCCGCCACTGCGTATCACCTCGTGCTGGGCGGCGCCCGGGTCTTGCTGGCCGACCGGGAGGATCCCGGCCGGGCGACCGATGCGGGCGCCGGGATTCTGTCCCCTGAGGCGAACCTGCGCGGGGCCGATCCGATGGACCGGCTGGGATACCGGGCTGTTCGCTACTACCCGGCGTTCGTCGGACGCCTCGAGATCGATCGGGCCGGGGAGACCGGATACGCGCGATGCGGGTACCTTCACGTGGCTGTGTCCGAGGATGAGCGTGGGCTGCTCGAGGCGGAACTGACCGCGCTCCGCCGGAGAGGGGAGGGCGTGCCCCCGTCCCCGCATGATAGCCCGCGCGAGGTCAGTCCCGATGCCGCCCGCCGGATGTTCCCGCCGCTCGGGAAGGTCGCCGGCGCGATCTACCATCCGGACGCCGGCCGGGTCGACGGCCGGCTCCTCTCGAGGGCGGTGCGCGCGGCCGCCGAACGCCGCGGCGTCACGGTCGTGCGGGCGGGCGCCTCTCGCCTGGTGCTGTCGGGCCGCCGCGCGGCAGGGGTCGTCATCGACGGTGACACGGTGGACTCGCCGCGGATCGTGATCACGGGTGGGGCATGGTCCGCAGCGTTCGGCAGGCAGCTCGACGTGCAGATTCCGGTCGACCCGCAGCGCGGCCAGATCATTCACCTGCGGCACCCGAAGGCGGAGACGGCGTCGTGGCCGATCCTCACCGGCTTTCGCCATCACTACATGGTCGCCTGGCCCGATCAGCGGGTCGTGGCCGGCGCCACACGGGAGACGGGCTCGGGGTTCGATCCCCGCCTCACCGCGGCGGGCGTGCGGGAAGTGCTGAGCGAGGCGCTCCGCATGGCGCCCGGGCTGGCGGACTGGGAGATTCAGGAGATGCGCGTCGGCCTCCGGCCGCTCTCCCGGGACGGACTGCCCGTCCTCGGCCCGGTGCCCGGCGTCGAGGGCGTCTATCTCGCCACCGGCCACGGTCCGTTGGGGCTGCAGCTGGGTCCGTACAGCGGAAAGCTCGTCGCGGCGCTGATGCTGGGGGACGAGCCCGAGATGGACCTCGCGCCGTTCTCCGTGGCGCGCTTCCGGCCCTAGTGACCAATGACGGAGACTGCCCCGCCGCTAGCCGCTGTGGTTCAGGAGTTCCTCTCGAATTGAAGACTTGCGCTCATCGTCGTCCCCTTCAGCACCGCGCAATCGCCTACATGTGCCGCCCGCCGGTCACTTCGATCACGGCGCCGGTGACGAAGCTCGCCAGGTCGCTCGCGAGAAAGAGGGCGACGGACGCGACCTCCTCCGGCGTGCCGAGGCGCGCGAGCGGCGTCTCCGCGGCGCGCTCCCGGAGCATCTCCTTCCCCAGGACGCGCGTCATCGGCGTATCGATCAGGCCGGGCTGGATCGCGTTGGCGCGGACGCCGTAGCGCGCATACTCGCGCGCCGTGACCTTGGTGAGCGCCACGATCCCGGCCTTGGCGGCGGCGTAGTTCGCCTGGCCGAAGTTGCCGATCTTCGCCGAGATCGAAGAGATGTTGACGATCGCACCGCCCCGGCCGGCCCCGCGCATCCGTTCGGCCACCGCCCGGGTGCAGAGAAATGTGCCCTTGAGGTGCACGTCCACAACGAGGTCCCACTCGGCGTCCCGCATCCGCCGGAGCGTCGCGTCCCGCGTCACGCCGGCGTTGTTGACAAGAATGTCGATCGGCCCGAGCTCCGCGCACGCCCTCGCGACGGCTTCCTCCACCTGCTCGGCGCGGCTCACGTCGCCCGGGAGCGCGAGCCCCCGGCGCCCGAGCGCGCGGATCGCGGCCGCGGTCTCCTGCGCGCCGGCGTCATTCAGATCGAGCACCGCGACGTCCGCACCTTCGCGCGCGAACAGGAGGGCGGCGGCACGGCCGATGCCGGAGGCCGCCCCCGTGATCAGCGCGACCCGGTTCGTCAGGAGCGGCTCCATGCTGGGCAGATTCGTTAGCGGCCGCGCGTGACCTTGCGCAATCCGCGGGGCCGGTCGGGATCGAGGCCGCGGAGCCGCGAGAGGTGGTAGGCGAGCAGCTGCAGCGGTATCACGTAGACGTGCGGGCTCAACGCCTCGTCCACCGCGACCGGTATCGCCAGCGGCACGGTCGCGCGGCGGAGAAGGGCGGGGTCGGAGGCGAGCACCACGGTATCGGCCCGCCGGCGCCGCAGCCGCGCGGCGATCGCCGCGAGATGCGGGAACGCGTTCCCCGGCGGGGCGATTAGGAGCACCGGGAACCCGCGCTCGATGATCGCGATGGGGCCGTGGATCAGATCGGCCGAGGAGAGCGGCTCGGCCACCAGGTAGCACGTCTCCTTCAGTTTCAGCGCGGCTTCGCGCGCGGTGGCGAAGTTGTACCCGCGCGACGTGACCAGGCACCCCTCGAGCCGGCGCCAGTGGCGGGCGACCTCGCGGACCTGGTCCTCGATGCGGAGCGCCCGCGCCGCCTGGGCGGGCAGGTCGGCGTGGCGGGCGGCGAGCGCCGGCGCCCCGGCGGCTTCAGCGATGAGGAGACTCAGCGCGGTCAGCTGCGCCGTGTACGTCTTGGTCGCCGCCACGCTGCGTTCGGGCCCGGTTCGGAGGAGGACGGTCTCGTGGGCCGCGCGCGCGAGCGGGGATCCGCCGTGATTGGTGATCGCGACCGTCAGCGCGCCGCGCGCCCGGGCGGCGGCGAGGAACTCGACAATGTCGGTGGACGCTCCCGACTGTGAAAGCGCGATGACGAGCGCCCCGCGGAGCCTGAGCCGCGCCCCATAGAGGGTCACGACCGAGGGCGCGGCGAGGGAGGTTGGAACGCCCCACCGCGTCTCGATCAGGTAGCGGCCGTAGAGGGCCGCGTTGTCGGAGGTCCCGCGGGCGGCGAGCACGACCACCGGCGGCGGTTTCCGGCGAAGCCGCCGGCCGAGCGCGCGCAGCTGGGGCCCGGCCTCGTCGCAGAAGCGGGCCAGCCGCGCCGGTTGCTCCCGGATTTCCCGGAGCATCCACCGGCCCGGTCCGGCAGTCGCGCGCGCTGCCGCAGGCATGGGGGCTACAGCAGGCGGGCGGTCACGGCGTCCGCGGTGAGCTCGATCAGGGCGCCGCCGGCTTTTCCGTCGCCCATGGTGCAGTTCACGACGAGCGTCGTTTCGACCCGCTCGATGCCGGGACACTCATGAACGTGCCCGCACGTCAGCACGCGGGGCCGGAACCGGTCCATCAGGGTCCGCACGCCCGCCGCGCCGATGTGCCGCCCCGACCACATCCGATCGAGCGTCCCCAGCGGCGGTTCGTGCGTGACGAGGACGTCGCACGGCGTCCGGTTGTGCGGCCCGCCGAAGGATACTCCTCCGATCAGGATCGGATCGGGACCGCGGAGGGAGCCGCGCGCGGAGATCTCGACGACCGCGCGCGGGCCGTCCATATTCCCCGGGATGGCCAGCACGGGGACCGGGAGCGTGCCGAGGAGGGCCAGGGCGTCTTCGCCGCGGCCGCCGTGGGTCAGATCGCCCGGCAGCAGGACCACCTCCGGTGCGTGGGCGTCTATGAGCTCCCGCACGCGGGCGATGCGTTCAGGGCGGCCGTGCAGATCGGCACAGGCGAGGATGCGCACCGCGGGCTCCTTTCGTGTCTTGGTGTCATTTTCTCATACGAGCGAACCCGGCGGTAGATACGCCGGACGCGGCAGGGGGCAGTGCCGCAGATCGTGAATGCCGTGTAAGAGAGATCCGAAGGAGAGACGCCTCCTATGTCCCACAAATCTCGCGCGGCGCGACAGGCGGCGGCCCGACCCACATCGGCCGCGCGGCGGCCGGATGGCCGGCCCCGGCGCCGGTGGCCGGTCCCCTGGTGGGTGGCCGGCGCGGTGGTCCTCGTCGTGGCCGCCGGCGCGGCCTGGTGGATCACGTCCGGACGCCTGCGGGCGAACGCACAGGCGCCCGCGGCGCCCCTGCTCGGCCAGCAACTGCCTGACGAGGGATACGATCATGTCTCGGTCGGGACGCCGGTCAAATACCGCGCGCACCCGCCCGCGTCCGGACCGCACTATCCGTATCCCGCTCCGACCGGCGTGTACGCGGCGGGGCTCCTTCCAGGCTTCTGGCTCCACAGCCTCGAGCACGGGTACGTCGCGCTGGTCTATAAGCCGCCCGTTCCCCCGGAGCTCGTGGCCCAGTTCCAGGCGATGGTCAAGGAGTTTCCCAAGAGCAAGTTCGGCAACGTCAAGCTCCTGATCGCGCCCTACGACGACATGATCCATCCGTTCGCGATGCTGTCGTGGGACTGGCGGCTGTGGCTGGACGCCTTCGACCGTGCCGCGGTGCTCGAGTTCTACAAGCAGCACGTGGACCACGGGCGGGAGGACCTGCCGTAGGGTCCTCGCGGCTGGAGGGCGAATGAGTGCAGGCTGAGCGGTGACAGCATCCGGCCCGGCGCGCCATGGCGCGGTACGCATCGGAAAAGGAGGACGGCCATGAAGATGTACGTGGGCGGCGAGTGGATTGACAAGCGGCAGACAATCCCGGTGACGAACCCCTACGACGGCTCGGTGGTCGACACAGTTCCCAAGGGCGACAAGGACGACGTGGAACGGGCCCTGGCCACGGCCGTCCGCGGCGCGCAGGCGATGCGGCGGCTGTCGGGGTATCAGCGCTCGCAGATCCTCCGGAAGGCCGCCGATCTGCTGATCCAGCGCACCGAGGATTTCGCGCGGACGATCACGCTGGAAGAAGGGAAGATCCTCGCCGAGTCCCGGATCGAGGTCTCCCGCGCCGCCGAGATCCTCTACCTCTCGGCCGAGGAGGCGAAGCGGCTCTCCGGCGAGGTCGTGCCGCTCGACGGCGCGCCCGGCGTGACCACGCAATTTGGGTTCACGATCCGCGTCCCCTGCGGTGTCGTCGTGGGGATCAGCCCGTTCAACTTTCCCCTCCATCTCGTGGCCCACAAGGTGGGGCCCGGCCTCGCGGCCGGGAACGCCGTCGTCCTGAAACCCGCGACCGACACCCCGCTGTCTGCGCTCAAGCTGGTGCAGGTGCTCCTCGACGCGGGGATCCCGGGCGACGGCATCCAATGTCTGACCGGCAGCGGCGGCGAGATCGGCGACGCCCTCTGCGGGGATCCCCGGGTGCGCAAGATCACGTTCACCGGCAGCCGCGATGTCGGCGAGCGGATCTGCAAGGTCGCGGGCCTGAAGAAGGTGACGATGGAACTCGGCAGCAACGCGCCGGTGATCGTCATGCCCGACGCCGATCTCGAGAAGGTCGCGGCGGCGGTGGCTACCACCGGTTTCAGCAACGCCGGTCAGGTCTGCATCAGCGCCCAGCGCATCATTCCGCTCCAACCGATCTACCGCGAGTTCGTGGACGCGCTCCGGTCCAAGGTGGCGGCGATCTCGACGGGCAACCCCCTCGAGGAAGGCGTCCGGATGGGGCCGATGGTCCGCGAGGCGGACGCGAAGCGGGTGGAGGCCTGGGTGAACGAGGCGGTCGCGGGCGGCGCCCGGCTCGTCGTCGGCGGGGAGCGGCGCGGCGCGATCTACTCGGCAACGGTGCTGGCCGACGTCAAGCCGGACATGCGGATCTCGCGCAGCGAGCTCTTTGGGCCGGCCGTCGTCGTCACGCCGGCTGAGACGATCGACGCCGCGATCGCGCTGGCCAACGACTCGAACTACGGGCTCTCGGCGGGAGTGTTCACGCAGAACATCGACTGGGCGATGCGGTTCGCCCGCGAGGTGGAGGCGGGGAACATCCACATCAACTGGGGCCCGCAGTGGCGGGTCGACCTGATGCCGTACGGCGGCTTGAAGGAGAGCGGGTTCGGGAAGGAAGGCCCCAAGTACGCCGTGGAGGAGATGAGCGAGCTGAAGATGGTGGTGATGCACCTGCAGTAGGGCGCCGGCGCCCGCGGCGTTGCCACCAACCCGGGACAGGAGTGTGTAGCATGCATGCGATTCGCATCAAGGCGCCGGGGGGCCCCGACGTCTTGACGTACGAGGAGTTCCCCACGCCGGCCCCGGGGCCGGCGGACGCGCTTGTCCGGCTCGAGGCGATCGGCGTAAACTTCGTCGACATCTACCAGCGCGAAGGCGTGTACAAGATGACCCACCCGTTCACCGCCGGGTCCGAGGGGGCAGGGGTGGTGGAGGCCGTCGGCGCTCAGGTGACGGATTTCCGCGTGGGGGATCGCGTCGCCTACACCGGCATCCTCGGCGCCTACGCGACGTACGCCGTCGTCCCGGCGGCGCGGCTGGTGAAGCTCCCCGCGGGCGTGGACTCGCGGACGGCCGCCGGCCTGATGCTCCAGGGGATGACCGCGCACTACCTGACCCACACCACCTACCCGCTCAAAGCCGGCGATACCGCGCTGATCCACGCCGCGGCCGGCGGCGTGGGGCTCCTCCTCGTCCAGATGGCGAAGATGCGGGGTGCCCGCCTGATCGGCACCGTATCCACGGAAGAGAAGGCGACGCTCGCCCGGGAGGCCGGCGCGGACGACGTCATCCTGTACACGCAGGTGGACTTCGAGGCCGAGGTCAAGCGCCTCACGGGCAACCGGGGCGTCCAGGTCGCCTACGACTCCGTCGGGAAAACGACGTACGAGAAGAGCATGAACAGCCTGGCTCCGCGCGGCTACCTCGTGCTCTTCGGCAACTCGAGCGGGGTGGTGCCGCCGATCGACCCGCTGACCCTGATGGCGAAAGGCTCGCTCTTCATGACGCGCCCCACGATGGGCCACTACATCGCTACGCGGGAGGAGCTGCTTGCGCGCGCCACCGACCTCCTCGGCTGGGTCGGATCGGGGCGGCTCAAGGTGCGTATCGGCCGGACGTTCCCGCTCGCCGAGGCCGCGGAGGCCCACCGGTATCTGGCGAGCCGGCAGAGTACCGGGAAGGTGCTGCTGATTCCATCGTAACGGGCCGCGCGGTCAGGGAGTGACCCCTCACCGCGGCGGGAGGGTGGCGGGATGAAGGGAACGGTCGTGGTCCTGGTTGCGCCCCGGCACGTCGAGCTCCGCGAGTACGACGTCGCCCCGCCCGAGCCGGGCGGCATCCTGCTCGAGATTCTTCGGGCCAACGTCTGCGGGTCGGAGCTGCACATCTGGCGCGGCCACCATCCGACCGTCAAGATGGGCAGCGTCCTCGGCCATGAGATGCTGGGCCGCGTGCACACGCTCGGCCTGGGCACCGAGACCGACTACGCCGGGCGCCCCCTGCGCCCGGGCGACCGCGTCGTGTGCGCGTACTTTCTCACGTGCCGGAAGTGCCGTGCCTGCCAGGCCGGGCGGTTTAACCTCTGCGAGAACTGCTACCGGTTCTGGTCGCGCCCGGCGGAGACGCCGCCGCACTTCCATGGCGCCTTCGGCACGCACTACTTCGTCCACCCCGACCAGTACGTGTACAAGGTCCCCGACACCGTGCCCGACGCGTCGGCGGCGAGCGCCAACTGCGCCCTCTCCGAGCTGCTCTTCGGGCTCGATCAGGCGGGCCTCACCGCGGGAGAGGAGGTCGTGGTGCAGGGGGCGGGCGGACTCGGATTGTGCGCGCTGGCCGTCGCGAAAGCGCGGGGCGCGCGGACGATCGTCATCGATGCGATCCCGCGGCGGCTCGACCAGGCCAGGCGCTTCGGGGCGGATGAGGTCGTGGACATGCGCGAGGACGAGACGCCGGAGCGGCGCGTGGCGCGGGTGCAGCAGCTCACCGCGGGGGCCGGGGCTGACGTCGTCGTCGAGGTGACCGGCGTGCCGGCGGCGTTCTCTGAGGCCGTGCTGCTCGCGCGTCCGGGCGGCCGCGTCCTCGAGCTGGGGAACATCTCCCCCGGCCACACGACGCCCTTCGACCCTGGGATGCTGACGCGCCGGAGCGTGCAGATCCTGCCGGCGATCCGCTACCACCCGTGGTATTTGAAACGGGCGCTCGACTTTCTCGAGGCGACGCGGGCCCGGTTTCCCTTCGAGACGCTGCTCGACGGAGAATACCCGCTCCGGGACGCCGGCCGCGCCCTCGAAGACTCCGACCAGCGGAAGGTGACGCGCGCGACGCTGATCCCCTGACTAGCGGGCGGAGGGGACGCCCTCCCGCAGGCAGGCCTCCAGCGCGCCCAGGGCGCGCTGCATCGTCTCCGGCTGGGCCTGCGTGCCGAGGTGGCCGATCCGGATGACTTTGCCGGCCAGGGCGAGCAGCCCGCCTCCGATCGCGATGCGGTGACGCGCTCTCATGGTGGTGACGAGGGCGTTGGCGTCGACGCCCTTCGGCGGATAGGCGACGGTGATCGTCGGGGACGCCCACCGGCGGTCGGCAAACAGCGTGAAGCCCAGGCGCTCGAGCCCCTCGCGGAGGACGGCCGCCGCACGGCGGTGCCGCTCGAATCTGGCCTCGAGACCTTCCTCGAGAATACGCGCGAGCGCGATGTCGAGCGCGATGATGTTGTTGCCCGGGATCGTCACGGGATACGGGTGGTGCGGCCACTCGTGCTCGTACTGGCGCCACGTGCGCAGATTCAGATACCAGCCCCGGGACGGCGTGGCCTGACGGTCGATGACGTCCCAGCCCGCCTGGGTCACCGCGACCGGCGCGAGGCCCGGCGGGGTCTCGAGGCACTTCTGGGAGGCGGTGGAGACGGCCGCGAGGCCCCACGCGTCGGTCCGGACCGGCATCCCCCCGAGCGACGACACCGCGTCGACGATGATCGCGGCGTCTTCCCCCCGGGCGACGGCCGCCAGCTCGGGCACCGGATTGATCACGCCCGTGGACGTATCGCTGTGCACCACGGCCAGGAGCCGCAGCCCGTTCGTCCGGAGCCATGTCCGCACGTCGTCCGGATCGGCCGGACGCTCCCAGGGGACCTGGAGGACCTCGACCTGGCTCGTGTGGGCGCAGGCGATGTTGAGCAGGCGGTCCCCGAAGAATCCGTTCACGATGACGCCGATCCGGCCGTCCCCGCCGATCAGGCTGCCGACGACCACCTCGATGCCGCCGCTGCCCGAGGCCGGGATCGGATAGACCGAGCCCGTGGTCTCGAAGATCCGGCGGAGCCGCCCGATGAACGTGTCGTAGAAGGGCAGCCAGTCGGGCCCGTAGTGCTGCCGGACGGGCTCCGCCATCCCAGCGAGCACCTCGGCGCTCACGGGCACCGGACCGGGAATGAGCAGCAGGTCGACCTTGTTCTCTGGCATCGAGAGCCTCCTGAGAGCGTTCACGTACTCCGTTTCGGTGAGGCCCAAGACGCCTCCTCCGCATGATGGGCCGGGCGCCGCCACGCGGCGCCCGGCCCTCCCGCGCGCTGCCGGGTGTGGCTTAGAGCAGTCCGACGCTCTTGAGCCAGCCGGTGGCCGCATCGGTCACGGACCGGCCCGACACCACCTGCAGCTGGAGCTTACGGCTGACCTCGGAAGTCAGTTTGGGCGCCAGCGGGTTGAGCGCCGCCGCGATCCCCGGCGCCTTTTGGAGCGTGGCATCGCGGACGACCGGGGCCGGGTGGTAGATCGGGAACAGGTTCTTGTCGTCGTCCAGCAGGACGAAGTGGTCCTTCTCGATCAGCGCGATGGTCGTGTAGCAGACGTTGACGTCCGCCTTCCTCTGCTGGACGGCGGTAAACGTCAGCGCCTCATCGAGCACGGTGACCTTGCCGAACGCGAAGCCGTAGACCGCCTTCATGCCGGGCAGCACGTTCGGATCCGACGTGCCGTCGGGCGGTGAGGCGACGGTGAGCTTGGGCGCCTGCGACGCCAGCCCCGAGATCTTCGTGGTCCCGAGCTTCATGGCGTTGGCTTCGGACGTGCAGATCCCATACGTGTCGTTGAGCGGGGACATGTCGAGCCAGGTCAAGTGAAACTGTTTCTCGTAGCCCGCTTTCACAAGCGCGTAGTCCTTCCGGTCGTTGCGCGTTGACTTGAGCTTGAGGCGCGCCAGCCCGGTGGCGGTGAACTCCGGGTACAGGTCGATCTGGCCGCTCGTGATCGCGTTGTGCACGATGTCGTTCGTGCCCAGCTTGGATTTCTCCGTGACGGCGAACCCCGCGTGGCGGAGGACCAGCACGTACAGCTTGGTCAGGAGCTGCGCCTCCGTGTCGAGCTTGCCGCCCACCGTCAGGTGGGGCTTGCCGGCCGCCGCGGCGCCGGGACTGCCCCCGGGGACCGCCGCGATCACCAACGCCCCCGCGACGAACAGGGCCAGGATCTGCCCTCGGAACGAGCTCACGCGTCTCAACATGTCGTCACCCTCCTCCTGTATGTTGGAGCCGATCTGTCAGAACGGGATGTGGCCGATCGGTGAGACGTGCCGGTGCGTCTCCGTATTCCCGCTCCAGTCCCCCGCTACAGTCCCGCGTCGGCCGGCTGGACCCGCAGGCCCGGGGACGTCAGCCCGCGCTGGATCCCGCCGAGCCCGACCTCGGCGAGCATCGCGAGCAGCGAGACAGGAATCGTTCCCGCCAGGATTTGCGTCGTATCGAGCTGATACATCCCGGCGAGGATGTAATCGCCGTATCCGCCCGCGCCGATGATCGAGGCGAGCGTGGCGGTTGCGACGACCTGGACGCCGGACGTGCGGACGCCGGCGGCGATGACCGGCAGGACGAGCGGCGCCTGGATGCGGGCGGCAATCTGCCACCGGGTCATCCCCATGCCGCGGGCGGCATCGATCACCGCGGGGTCGATGCCGCGAAGGCCGGTGTACGTGTTCAACAGAATGGGGGGGATCCCCAGCACGGTCAGCGCGACGACCGCCGGGGTGAAGCCGAGCCCGAGGTATGGGATCGCGACGGCCAGGAAGGCGATGATCGGGACGGCCCGCATCATTCCGCTCAGGTTCACCGCGAGAAACGCCAGCACGGGCCGCCGGGCGACCGCCGCCCCGAGCGCGACCCCGATCACCGTCGCCGCCGCCACGGACGCCGCGCACAGCGTGAGATACTGGACGCTGTGGCCGGCGTAGTCGGTCGAGGGATTCTCCACGAACCGGAGAAGAGCGGTCAGCATCGGGGCGCGTCCCTCATCCGGCCGAGGCCGCGTGCCGGCCGCGGTCGAGGGCGGTCTGGACGGCCAGGAGCAGCAGGTCGGCGAGCACCGCGACGAGGCCGATCACGATGCCGCCGGCGAGCACCTCGTCGAAGTTGACGTTCTGGATGCTCCCGAAGATGAGATCCCCCAGACCCCCGGCGCCCACGAGCGAGGCGAGCGAGGCGATCCCGATCGTCGTGACCGTGGCGATGCGGATGCCCGCGACGACCAGGGGCAGCGCGAGGGGCGTCACGACGCGCAGGAGCACCTGCCGGCGATTCATGCCCACCGCCCGGCCCACCTCGAGCAGCAGCGGATCGATGCCGTTGATCGCGGCCGCCGTGTTGCGGATCAGGACCAGCTGCGCGTACACGACGAGGGGGATGATGATGGTCGTCATGTTCAGGCCCGTGACGGGCACGAGCAGCGCGAGCAGGGCGAGGCCGGGGATCGTGTACAAGAGGCCGGTGACGGTGATCACCGGCAGGGCGAGGCGCCGGTACCGGGCGATCACCACACCGAGCGGCAGGGCGATCAGGATCGCGATGCCCATGCTGATCCCGACGATCGTCAGATGCTGCACGAGCAGGTTGGGGATGCTCGAGGGATCGCTGAGCGCGTAACTCGACGGGGTCAAGAGGAACCGCATGCGCGCTCCCCGCTCCGCCCGGCTTTGGTGATCTCGCGCGTGATCCCGGCGAGGGTGACGTACCCGAGATGCTCCTGCGTGTCCGTCCGGCGCACGGCGAGCGTGGATGTTCCCGTTTCCAGCAGCGCGAGCAGCGCCTCGAGCAGGGTGGCGTCGGACCGGAACGGCGCCGGGCCCGCGGGCCCGCTCCCCTCGGACGACGGTTGCACGGCGACGGTGACGGGCAGGTACTCGAGCTGGCGGAGGATGCTGTCCGCGCCGACCAGCCGGCGGACGAACTCGTTCGCCGGGCGGGTGAGGAGATCGATCGGCGTCCCGAGCTGGATCAGGCGGCCCTCTGACATCACCGCGATCTGGCTGCCGAGCCGGAACGCTTCCTCGACGTCGTGCGTCACGAAGAGGATCGTCTTACGGACGCCGCGCTGGATGCGCAGGAGCTCGACCTGCATGTGATCCCGCGTGATCGCGTCGAGCGCGCCGAAGGGTTCGTCCATCAACAGCAGGGCCGGATCCGTCGTGAGCGCGCGCGCGAGGCCGACGCGCTGCTGCTCGCCGCCGGAGAGCTGCCGCGGATACCGCGCTTGGTACTCGGCGGGGTCCAGGCCGACCAGGGTGAGCAGTTCCTCGACGCGCCCCGCCATCCGCTCCCTGGGCCAGCCCGCGACCTCGGCCGTGACGCGGACGTTCTCGGCGACGCTCATGTGGGGGAAGAGGCCGGCCTGCTGGATGACGTACCCGATGCGCCTGCGCAGCGCGATGGGGTCCTCCTCGAGCACGTTCGTGCCGTCGATCAGGATCGCGCCCGCGGTGGGCTCGATGAGCCGGTTGACCATGCGGAGCAGGGTGGTCTTTCCGGATCCGGACGACCCCAAGATCATGCAGATGATGCCTTCCGGGACGTCAAAGGAGACGGCATCCACGGCAGGCCTGCCGGCGCCGGGATACGTTTTGGTGACGTCGCGGAACGCGATCTCAGTCATGCCGCCTCTATTCGCCGATCAGGCGGAACGCCCCCTGCGATCGGGTCTCATCCAACCTGCCCGAGGTCAGTCTTGCCTGCCCGAGGTCAGTCTCGCGCGGCATAGAGCGGCATCGAGCGGACCGCGATGAGGATGCCGCCAATGATCAGCCCCGACGCGAGGACCTGCACGATCGTGATCCGCTCGTGGAGGACGAGCCCGCCGAGCAGCATGCCGAAGATCGGCAGGACGTTGTTGAACATCATCGCGTGTTCCGCGCCGATGTCGCGCACCGCGGCGTTCCAGCACGCGTACGCGACCGCCGACGACCCGATCGACAGATAGAGCAGGACCGGGAGGTGCGCCCACACGGTCGCCAGCAGGTGCGGCGGCCGTTCGATCAGGAGGGCGGCCGCCAGGAACGGAAATCCCCCGAGCATCGCCCCGGCCGTGATCGCGAGCGGCGGGAGGTCCCGGCTCAGCCGCTGGACGCCTAGGTTGTAGAGGCCCCACGTGACCATGGTGGCGATCACGAGCAGCGCGCCCGGATCGAGCTCGAGGCGGGCGCCGCCTGAAGTCCCGAGCGCCACGACCAGCGCCGCGCCGACGACCGAGATGGCCATTCCGGCGAAGACCCCGCGCGAGAACATCGTGAGGCCCGCGGCGATCGACAGCCCCGCCGTCACGAGCGGGCTCGCCGCGTTTAGGATGATCACGTTGGTCGCGAGGCTCCAGTGGAGCGCGAGGTAGGTGAGGTACTGGCTCGCAAAAATCCCAAGAAAGCCGAGCCCGATGAGCGACCTGAGCACGGGCCCGGGCCGCGCAGGCCGGGGCACCCGCTGGGTCGTGAGGACCCACACGGCGAGGGGGAGGCCGGCGACCACCGCGCGGAACGCGGAGATCGTCGCCGGCGTGACCGCGTCCCGAAGCAGGCGGCCGAACATGTAGTTGGTGCTCCAGATCGCCATGGCGGCAAGCGCGTACAGCTGGCCCCGCCGGAGGCTGCGTGATTCCACCCTATGCCTCCGCGTGAAACGCGGCGGCGAGCCGCCGCCACCGGGGCAGCTCGGCAAGTGTCAGGGGCCGGTAGCAGGCGACCCGGTCGAGGAGGCCCGCGTACCGGCGCCGGAGCTCCCGCCCGATCTCCTCCCAGGACCCCCGCACGACCACGGCGTCCAGCATCTCCTGGGGGATTTGGCCCGGCAGCTCGTCCCACCGGCGCTGGGCCGCGAGCCCCTGCAGCCGGAGCGCGATGTCATCCCAGCCGTGGGCGTGGAGCACGATCTGGTACGATGGCGTGCTGGCGTAGAACGCCAGTTCCCCGCGCGCGCGCTCGGCGGCGGCCTGAATCTCGTCCGGGGTTTCCCCCGGCGCGACGAACACCGGGGCGTAGAGCTGCACGTCCTCTCGGCGGCGCCCCGCGGTGCGCGCGCCCCGCTCGATGTTGGGCAGCACGACCGACCGGAGGTACGAGATCGTGTGGAATGGATGGACGTGGAAGCCCTGCGCCACCTCACCGGCCAGCCGGCACAGGATGGGGTTCACCCCGGCGATGAACACGGGCACCTGGGGCTCGGCGTTCGGGCCGGGGTTGAAGAACGGCGTCATCAGGCTGAGCCGGTAGAAGCGTCCTTCGAATCGGAGCGGCGAGTCCTCTTGCCAGGACCTCCAGACCGCCCGCATCGCCCCGATGTACTCGCGCAGTTTCGGCGCCGGCGCCTCCCAGGGGACGCCGAAGCGCCGCTCGATGTGCGCTTTGACCTGGGTGCCGAGCCCGAGGACGAACCGGCCTCCGGAGAGCGCGGCCAGGTCCCAGGCGAGATGCGCCATGATCGTCGGGCTTCGGGGAAACGCGATCGCCACGCTCGTGCCGAGGAGGATGCGGGACGTGGCCTGCGCGGCCAGCGCGAGCTTGATGAACGGGTTCCGTTTCGTCTCGTTCGCCCAGAGCGCCGCGCAGCCGATCTCTTCTGCCGCGTGCGCGATCACGCCCGCGTCGGTGAGGGCGTCCATGGGGAGCGCGGCGTCGAGCGCGATCTCCGTTGGATCTGCCATCACCTGCGGCCCTCCCGGGAACAAACGTGAGCAAGTCTCCCGAGTATTCATGGGTCCCTGAGTAAATCCCTAGCGGCCCTCAGTGCCGCGCCACCGCCGGTGTATAATGCTGGCGTGGATCACGGGGCCGCATCGGCGGCGATCAGCGTGGAGCATCTGACGAAGCGGTTCGGCGCGGCGGTGGTCGTGGACGACGTGTCGTTCTCTGTCGCCCGAGGCGAGATCATTGCGTTTCTCGGCCCCAACGGCGCGGGCAAGACGACGACGCTTGCGATGCTGCTCGGTCTGCTGCGGCCGACCCGGGGCACGATCCGGATCCTCGGTCTCCCGATGCCTGAGGAGCGTCAGCAGATCCTGTCGCGTGTGAATTTCACGTCCCCGTACGTGTCCCTGCCCGGGAACCTGACGGTCGCCGAGGACCTCACCGTGTTCGCCAGGCTCTACGGCGTCCGGAACTTTCGGGCCCGCATCGACGCGCTCCTTGAGCGGTTCGGGCTGACCGCGATGCGGGAGCACGCGGCGGGCCGCCTCTCCTCGGGCCAGGGGACCCGGCTCGGGCTCGTGAAGGCGCTGCTCAACGACCCGGAGGTGCTGTTTCTCGACGAGCCGACGGCGAGCCTCGACCCGGACAGCGCCGAGCGGGTCCGCGAAACTCTTCGAGGGATCCGGGCCGAGCGCGGCATGACCATCTTCTACACGTCGCACAACATGCAGGAGGTCGAGCGCCTGAGCGACCGCATTCTGTTCCTCCACCGCAGCCGTCTGATCGCCGACGGGCCGCCGGCCGACGTCCTCCGGCAGTTCGAGCGCGACACGCTCGAGCACATGTTTGTCGAGCTGGCCCGTGAGGAGGCGCCGGCGCCGTGAGCGCCGTCCGGGCAGCCGAGTCCACCGGCGACGGCTGGGGCCGGGGCATGCCCCCGGCCGCCGTCCGCGCGTTTCGCCGGGGCTTCAACGGCGGTCGCGTGATCGCGCTCCTGCTGCGGCAGCTCTATCTCTATCGCCGGAGCCTGATTCGGTCGCTCGAGATCGTCTACTGGCCCGTCATGGATCTGCTCGTGTGGGGGTTTCTCAGCGTGTACGTGTCGCGCCTGCGCGGCGGGGGCGCCGCGGCGATCGCGTTCCTGGTGGGCGGGATGATCCTGTGGGACATCTTCTTTCGGGTACAGCAGGCCATCTCCGTGTCGTTCCTGGAGGACGTCTGGTCGCGAAATCTGGTGAACATCTTCGTGAGCCCGATCAGCACCGCCGAATTCCTCTGCGCCACGATGCTGCTCGGCGTGATGAAGATCATGGTGATCGGCCTGCTGCTCGGCGGCCTGGCGCTCTCCCTCTACGCGTTCAACATCTTCCAGTTCGGGCTGCCGCTCCTGCCGTTCGTGCTCAATCTGATCCTGTCGGCGTGGGGGATGGGCATCATCACGACGGCGCTGATCCTCCGGTTCGGCCAGGGCGCCGAGGCGCTGGCGTGGGCGGTCGCGTTCCTGTTCCAACCGTTCTCCGCGGTGTTCTACCCGGTCTCGGTCCTCCCCGCGGCGATCCAGCCGGTCGCCTGGATGCTGCCGACGACGCACGCGTTCGAGGGGATGCGGACGGTGCTCGCCGGCCACCCCGTCCCCTGGGCGCAGGCCGGCTGGGCGCTCGGCGAAAACGCGGTCCTCCTCGCGTTGGCCGCGGCGGTGTTCGCGTGGGTGATGCGCATCGCCCGCGAGATGGGCCTCCTCGTGCGGACGGAGGGTTAGGTGAGTCCCGCGCCGTCCGTCCGTCCGCAGCCGCGCATCCTGGCCGGCACCTCCGGGTTCGCGTTCGCGGAGTGGAAGGGCGGGTTCTATCCGCCCGACCTGGCGAACGACCGGCTGCTCTCCCACTACGCCGCGCATCTGCCCACCGTCGAGATCAACGTCTCGTTCTACCGGATGCCGACGGTCGAGATGCTGGAGGGATGGCAGGCGCAGACGCCGGCGGATTTCCGCTTCGCGCTCAAGGCCCACCGGCGCATCACCCACCAGAAGCGGCTCCGTGACGTCGACCAGGACGTCCGATGGCTCCACGAGCGCGTGAGCACGCTGGGCGATCGCCTCGGGCCCGTGCTGTTCCAGCTGCCGCCGTCGTTCAAGCAGGACCTGCCCCTCCTCGAGAGCTTTCTCGTAGCGCTGCCGCCGCTCCCGTACGTGGCGGTCGAGTTTCGACACGCCACGTGGCACGATGACGCGACCTACGACCTGCTGCGCAAGTATCGGGCCGCTCTGTGCATCGCCGAGGACGACGAGTCCGGCGAGCCGCTCGTCCACACCGCGTCCTGGGGCTACTACCGCCTCCACCGCCTGCGGTACACCGAGGAGCAGCTCCTCCGCTGGGCGGAGCACCTGCGGGAGCACGCCGATCTCCGGCCGGTGTTCTGTTACTTTACGCACGAGACGGGCCCCGAGGCCGTGGCGTACGCGGAGCGGTTGATGGCCCTCGTCGCGCCGCCGCGGTAGCCCCCGCGGCCCGTCCATGGACCTCCAAGAGTACCGGCGGAAGCGGCGTTTCACAGAGACCCCAGAGCCCCCGGGAGCCGGGCCCGGCGGCGCCGCCGGCCGGCCGCGCTTCGTCGTGCAGGAGCATCACGCACGCAGCGTGCACTGGGATCTCAGGCTGGAGATGGAGGGGACCCTCCGGTCGTGGGCGGTGCCGAAGGGGCCGTCGCTCGACCCGGCGGACAAACGCCTCGCGGTGCTGGTCGAAGATCACCCGCTCGAATATGGGGAGTTCGAAGGCGTCATTCCGCCGGGTAACTACGGGGCCGGCACCGTCATGGTGTGGGACCGGGGCACGTACGAGTGCCGCGAAGGGGATCCGGCAGAGGCGTTTCGCCGCGGCAAGCTCACGCTGGTGTTCTTCGGCAGCAAGCTGCGGGGTGAGTTCCACTTCGTGCGGACGAAGCGGAACAACGGCCGCGATTGGCTGCTCTTTAAAGGAAAGGACGAGTTCGCGGTCACCGGCTACGCCCCGTCCGGGGCCCTGTCGGTCAAAAGCGGCCGCCCGATCGAGGAGATCCGGGCCGAACAGGACGCCCGCTGGACGCCGGCGGGTACGCTCGGCGCGGCGCCGCGGCAGAAGCCCGTCCGCCGCCGCTCGGCGGATCCCTTTCCTGCTCCCTTCCGTCCGATGCTCGCCCAGGCGGCGGACCGTCCGTTCGACCGTCCGGGGTGGTTGTTCGAGGTGAAGTGGGACGGCGTCCGGATCCTCGCATTCGCCCGCCGCCGCGGGGCGCTGCAGGAGGTCGTGTTGTACAGCCGGAGCTTGCGCCGGCTGAACGCGCAGTTTCCCGAGATCGTCGAGGCACTTTCGGGATTGGCTCCGGACAGTCTCGTGCTCGACGGGGAGATCGTTGCGCCCGACGAGCGCGGACAGCCGAGCTTTGCTCGACTGCAGCGCCGGCTGCACCGCGAGACGGCGGAGAGCGCACCGGCTCACGCGCATCCTGGTACCGCGCGTCCTGGCTACGCGCGTCCTGGCCACGCCGTAGGCCCAGGCCCAGGCCCGGGTCCTGACGCCGGACAGATCCAGGTCGCGTATGCCGTCTTCGACTGCCTCTATCTCGAAGGACGAGACCTGCGTTCCCGGCCGTTCGCCGAGCGCCGGCGGCAGCTGGAGGCGCTGGCGCTTCCCGCGGGTGTGATCCGTGGCGACGTAGTTCCGGATGAGGGACTGGCGCTGTTCGAGGCGGTGCGCGAGCACGGGTTGGAGGGAATCGTCGCCAAGAAGGCGGTGAGCCCGTACCGCCCCGGGGTGCGGAGCCCGGACTGGCAGAAGATCAAGGTCCGCCGGACCCTCGAGGCCGTCGTGGGCGGCATCACCCGCGGGCAAGGACACCGGGCAGGATCGTTCGGAGCGGTCGTGCTCGGACAGTATGACCCCAAGACCGGGGCGCTCGTGCACATCGGCCAGACCGGCGGGGGGTTCAAGGATGCCGACCTCCGCCTCCTCCGGAAGCGGCTCGAGCCGCTGTTTACGAAGACCAGTCCGTTTGCCGTGCGCCCGCGCACGCTCACGCCCGCGACGTGGGTCAAGCCCGAAGTCGTCGTCGAGGTTGAGTACGGTGAGCGCACCCCCGATGGCCTGCTCCGGTTCCCGGTGTTCGTCCGGGTCAGGGATGACCTCGCGGCCCGGGAGGTCCGGCTCCCGCCGCCTGAGGCGGGCGCGCGCGCTGCGCCGCAGAGACGCCGCGCAAGTCCCGTACCCTCAGGTGTGCCCGCCGCAGGGACGCGTGCAGTAGCGAAGGCGCGTGCGGTCAAAGACGCCGCACGCCCGCCGGGCCGCCCGGTATCCGCGCCCCCGACGCGCCGTCGCGGCCGGGAGAAGCCGCTGCCGGCGGGCCTCGCCTTCACGAACCTGGACAAGGTCTTCTTCCCCGGCCTGGGGCACACGAAGCGCGACGTCATCGAACACTACCGCCGGATGGCGCCGTACCTCGTGCCCCATCTGGCCGACCGCCCGCTCACTCTTCGACGCTTTCCGGACGGGATCGACGGCAATGACTTCTTCCAGAAGGACGTCACGGACGCGCCGCCGTTCGTCCGGACGGAGGCGATCTGGTCCGATCAGGGGGATCGGGACATCCGCGTCGTCATCGGGGCCGACGAGGCGACGCTCCTATGGCTTGCGCAGCTGGGCTGCATCGAGATGCACGCGTGGTTGTCGCGGGTGACCCCGATGCGCGGGCGGGGGCCGGCCCGGCCGGCAACGTCATTTGCGGGTTCCGAGGCGGCAATTGAGGGAAGCGTGCTCAACTATCCCGACTTCGTGATCTTCGACATCGACCCGTTCGTGTTTCCCGAAGGCGTACAGCCGACGAAGCGTCACGGCGAGTACGACCCCGACTACACGCGGCGCGGCTTCGAGGCGGCGCGGCAGGCGGCGCTCTGGCTCGGTGAGGCCCTCGATGCGGTCGGCCTGCGGTCATTTCTGAAGACGTCCGGAAAGACCGGGCTGCACGCTTTCGTGCCGATCGCGCGGCGGTACACCTATGCGCAGACGCACGCGTTCGCGAAGACGACGGCCGACTGGCTCGTCCGCCAGCACCCCGACGCGCTGACGACCGCGTGGGCGGTGCGCGAGCGCGTCGGGAAAGTGTTTCTGGACTACAACCAGAACGTCCGCGGCAAGACCCTCGCGAGCGTCTACAGCCTGCGGCCCGTGCCCGACGCGACCGTGAGCGTGCCCGTGACGTGGGACGAGCTCCGGGCAGGATTCGACCCGCTCGTCTGGACGATCTCTACGGTCGCGGACCGGCTCCGCCGGGTCGGTGATCTGTGGGCCGGAATCCTTGCCGCCGCGCAGCGGCTGGAGATCACGCGTTCGTAGGCGGCTCTTGACCATCGCCGCGTCCCGCGTCTAGAATCGCGGCAGGGCTCCGTGTGAGCGCGAGAGAGCCGCGAGGAGGATCGGTGATGCCGGCGCACGCGAAGTACATGTGGTTCAACGGTGCGATCGTGCCGTGGGAGGACGCCACGGTCCACGTGTCGACCGCGACGGCGCTCCGCGGAGGGAACGTGTTCGAGGGCGTGCGCGCCTACTGGAACGCGGACGAGCGAGAGCTCTACATCTTCCGAAACGACGCGCACATGGCGCGCCTTTGGAACTCGACGAAGATCATGCGGATGGCCATGCCGTGGACAGCCGCGGAGCTGACCGACGCCGAGATCGCGGTGCTGCGGGCGAACGCGTTCGAGGGCACCGTGTGGTTCCGCCTCTCCCTGTACATCGGCCAGGGGGAAGAGTCCACGTGGCCGCCCGAGCAGATTGAGGTCGGCGGGTTTATCCTCCCGCGGCTGTCCCCGCATTCGGCGGGCACCGCCGACGGGATCGACACGTGCATCAGCACGTGGACGCGGATCTCGGACACCTCGGTGCCGCCGCGAATCAAGTCCGGGGCCAACTACCACAACGCCCGCCTGGCCGTGATGGAGGCCCGCACGAACGGCTACGCGGGCCAGCCGATCATGCTGAACGAGCGCGGCAAAGTCGCCGAGGGCCCGGGGGCGTGCCTGTTCATGGTGCGGGACGGCCGGCTGGTCACGCCTCCCGTGACGTCCAACATCCTCGAGTCGGTCACGCGCGCGACCCTCCTGGAGCTCGCGCGCGACGAAGGGATCCCGGCGGACGAGCGCGAGATCGACCGGACCGAGCTGTACATTGCCGAGGAGGCGTTTTTCTGCGGGAGCGGGTGGGAGATCACGCCCATCAACTCCGTGGACCGCTACCCGCTCGGAAAGGGCCGTCCGGGCGCCCTGACCCGGCGGCTGCAGGACGTGTACTTCTCCGTCGTGGAAGGCCGGGTGCCTCGCTACCGCGACTGGCTCACGCCGGTGTACCGGACGGCGAAGACGCCGGCCTGAGCCTCGTCACCTCCCGGGCATCCGGGGGAGTGGGGCCTTAGGCGGGCGCCGGCGTCTTGCGCTGCGCGTAAATCTCTTCACGCCGGTGCGCCAGAACCGGCAGCTTCTCGCGGACCCGGGCGATCCGGGCGAGGTCCACGTCTCCGAAGACCAGGCCCGGCTCCTCTCCGCCGTCCGCCAGGATCACGCCCATCGGATCCACGAGCAGGCTGCGCCCCGTGGCGATCGTGCCGGTTTGGTTCGCCGCGGCGACGAACACGGTGTTCTCTATCGCGCGCGCCTGGATGAGCGTGACCCAGTGCTGCTCTTTGAGCGGCCCGGCCACCCACGCCGCCGGCAGCAGGATGACGTCGGCGCCGTCCAGCGCGACCATCCGCGTCACCTCGGGAAACCGCAGCTCGTAACAGACGAGGAGCCCGAGCGTCCCGAGCGGGGTCCGCACGGCCCGCGGGGCTTCGGCGCCCGGGATCGTGCGGTCGGACTCTCTGAACCCGAATGCGTCGTACCGGTGCGTCTTCCGGTAGGCGAGGAGCAGGTCGCCATCCGGCCCGAGCAGCGCGACCGTGTTATGGGCGCGCGTGCGTTCTCCCGGCGCCGTCTCCCAGATCCCGCAGCCGACGTACACGCGGTGGGCCCGCGCTTCCTGCGCGAGCGCCGAAACGAACGGACCGTCCAGGGGCTCTGCGACCGACGCCGCGGTGCGGGGATCCGACGGCGCCAGGAACGCCATGAACACCTCCGGGAGGAGCACGAGGTCGGCGCCGCCTCCGCGTGCCTCCCGGATCGCGCGACGTGCGGCCTCGAGGTTCTCTTCCTTGCGGGGGGACGAAACCAACTGACCCAGGGCGATGCGCATGAGAGGTAGTTCCCCGCCCCGCCGGCGGGTCCCTCCCCGCGCCTCGGAGGGGCGCCGCGGCCGGGCCGCTCAGGCCGCGCCGGCCCCGCTGGGGGGAGCTGCCAGCGGGTTGGGCGACTCCGGCCCGGTCGTCCACTGCACGACGAACTCCGCGCCGAAGAGGAAGCTGGCTGCCAGGCCATATACCCAGAGGAGCAGCACCATGATGGCCTGCAGCTGATGGTAGAGCGTCGCATAGGATGCGACTCGGGCCAGGTACCAGCTCAGCAGATAGGCGATCGTGTGCCAGACCGCGGTCGCCACCACGGCCCCCGGCCACGCGTCGCGCCACCGCACGGACGCGTTTGGGAGGAACCGGTATCCGGTCCAGAAGACCCCGAACTGTGCGAGCGCGAGCGCAATGGTGAGCGCATTTCTGCTCCCCGGCGTGGGCCTTCGCGGCCAGCCCAGGAGCGCCCCGAGCTCGCTTGTCCGGATCATCCGGAACACCTCGATGGTGCCCAGCAGCATTCCGACGAAGATGAGCAGCGTGACGACCATTGTCAGGATCCCGACGAGGAAGCGCAGGTGGAAGATCCGGCCTCGAACCTCCCAGACGCGGTCCAGTGCGCTCTGCACAGCCCCAAAGACGCCCGCCGCTGCTACGATCAGCGTCACGGCGCCGAACAGCCCAAACGAGCCCTTCTCTGCGTACGCAGCCTGGATCGTGTTGAGGAGAAGATCCTTGTCCGTCAGGCCTCCGAACAGCTGTCCCATGTTACGGGTGACCGCTTGAACGGGGAAAATGAATTGAAGGAGCACGAGCAGCAGGATGGCCAGCGGAAGCAGCGAGAAGAGGGCGTAGAAGCTGATTGCGGCGCCCGAAAACAGGTCTCCATGACGCCAGAAGTTCTGAACGGCCCGCACGAGGGTCAGCGCAAAGCGCCGGGGCAGGGAAAGCCCCACGACGAGCGCCCGCTCGGCGGGTGGGAGCACCAGGTTTTTCGCCGTCTTGGCCATGAGCGTTTCTCTCTTTTTCCCCGGTTCCGTCACGTCCCTTAGCGGACGCGGGAGGTCCGGACAGGCCGGAGGTGTTTGATGCGTAAACGACTGATGGGGCTTACGCTGTTCCCAGGCGGTGTCCTGCTCGGAGTCCTCCTGCTGGCGGCCCTCCCAGCCGCGATGCCTGCGCCGTCCGCGAGCGACAGCGGCGGCATCCTGATGTTTCACGGCGACTTGGCGCGGACGGGATGGAACGCGGCCGAGCGTACTCTCACGCCTGCCACTGCCAGGCCGGGCTCGCTGCGAAAGCAGTGGGCATCCCCCGTCCAGGGGGAGATCTACGCCGAGCCGCTCGTCGTGCCTGGAGTGCCGGTACGCGGTGGCCCGCGGACTGTCGTATACATCGCCACCGAGCGCAATCTCGTCTATGCGCTGGACGCCGCCGATGGCCGGCGCGTGTGGGGGCCGGTTCCGCTCGGGACACCGGTGCCGCGCGCCAGCCTGCCGTGCGGCAACATCGATCCGGTCGGAATCACGAGCACCCCGGTCGCCGACCGCGCCTCGTCCACGCTCTTCGTCGTCGGGCTGACCACTCCGGACGCGGGGCGAACCAAGGTGTTCAAGGCGGCCGCGCTGGATCTGGCGACCGGTGCGGTGCGGCGCGGATGGCCGGTTATGGTCGCGCCTCCCGCGTCCAACGGCCGCCGGTTCGATCCGGGCGTCCAGCAGCAGCGGAGCGCGCTGACCATCCTGAACGGGGTCCTGTTCGTGCCGTTCGGAGGCTACTGGGGCGACTGCGGGGCCTATCATGGTTGGGTCGCCGGCGTTCCGGTGTCGGCGCCGGTGAAGCAGCAGGCGTACGCGACGCCCACGCAGCGGATGGGCGGGATATGGGCCACCGGCGGGCTCGCCGCGGACGGCGATGGCAATCTGTACGCGGCGACGGGCAACAGCGACTCCAGCGGTTCCATGGATTTCGGCGACAGCGTGATCCGTTTGGCGACGGCGCCGGTGCTGCGGTTTAGCGGGGCGGCGCACGACTACTTCACCCCGAGCAACTTCGTGGCGCTCAACAACGCCGACGCCGACCTGGGCTCGTCCACGCCTCTCGTGCTGCCCGACCAGCTCGGATCCGCGACGCCCCACCTGCTGTGGATCGCCGGCAAACAAGGGGTCGGCTACCTGATCAACCGGGACGACATGGGCGGGATCAGCAAAGGCAACGGGATCACCGGCGAAGGCGTGTACAGTCAGTGCGTCTTCGGGACGTGCGAGGGCGGCGGCCCGAAGGTGTTCTCGGCCAGCGCATTCTGGGACGGAGGCAGCAACTCGGGCCGGCTCATCCTCGTCCCGGGTCACGGAGATCAGCCCGCGCCGTGCCACGGCGTGGGCGGGGTCGTCGCCTTGCGCCTGGGGGTGGCGCCCGCGGCCCGCGCGCCGATTCTTGACGTCGCGTGGTGCAGCCCGTCCATGCGTGATGCGGGCGCGCCGTCGGTGTCGAGCGCGGGGCCCGATGGCGGGCTCGTCTGGGTCGTGGATACCGCGGCGGGGGTGCTCTACGCGCTCGACGCCCGGACCGGCGCCGAAGTGTTCCATTCCGCCGGCCAGGACTCGCTGGGGTCGACCCATCGGTTCATTACACCGGCAGTCTGGGACGGGCACGTCTACGTCGGCGCCGGCCACGAGGCTGTGGCCTATGGGGTGAAGTGACACGGCCGTGGAGCGCTGCCGTTACGGTGCCAGGTTCGACGGGAGCAGCCGCTCCACGATCATGACGTCGCGCCACGCGCCGTCCAACCGGGCGTGCTTCTCGTAGAGGCCGACCTCACGAAAACCGAGGGAGCGAAGGAGCCGCAGGCTCGGTTCGTTCTCCACAAACACGCGGGAGACGAGCTTCCAGAAGCCCGCGCGTTCCGCCTCCCGGATCAGCGCCTCCATCGCCACACGCCCCGCCCCGCGCCCGCGGCCGTCCCGGGCCACGTACACTGAGAACTCGGCGATCCCCGCGTAGCATTCGCGCGGCCGGTACGTCGACGTGGAGGCGAACGCGACCACCCCGCGCTCGTCCTCGACGACCACGATCGGATGGATTCCGTCGAACCAGGTCCGCACGTCCTCGGGTCCGCGGGGTCGGGTTTCGAACGTGGCGACGCGGTCCTCGATCCCCTCGTTGTAGATGTGGGCAATCGCCTCCGCATCGGCGGGGGAGGCGGGCCTGGCGCGCATCGGCGCTCCTCCCTTAGAAGTAGTTCGACGTGATCCCGCCGTCCACGACTATGACGCTTCCGTTGACCCACGTGGACTCGTCCGAGGCCAGGTAGAGGGCCATGCTCACGATGTCGTCGGGACGGCCGAACCGGCCCATCGGGATCCGGTTGAGGCGCAGCTGCTTCGCCTCGGGGTTGTTGAGCAGCCAATTCGTGAGGAGCGGTGTCTCGATCGGCCCGGGCGCGATCGCGTTGGTCCGGATCCGCTTGGGCCCGAACTGGACGGCCAGCGACTTCGTGAGCGCGATCACCCCGCCCTTGCTGGCCGTGTAGGCGTCCTGGGGAACCGTGCAGCCGACGAGCGCGACGAACGACGCGACGTTGATGATGGATCCCCCGCCTCGCAGGAGCTCGGGGATCGCGTGCTTGCAGCACAGGTAGATCCCCTTGAGGTTGACGGCCATCACGTGATCCCAGACCGCCTCATCGATGTCCACGACGGAGCCGTCCCGTTCGGGGAAGATCCCGGCGTTGTTGTAGAGGACGTCGAGCCGCCCGAACCGCTCGACTCCGCGGCGCACCACGGCGCGCACCTGATCCTCCTTCGAGACGTCCGCGGCGATGAACGCGGCGGTTCCGCCGCCCTCGGCGATCTGGGCAACGGTCTCCTCACCCGCTGTGGCGGAGACGTCGGCGGCGATGACGCGGGCCCCCTCGCGCGCGAAGGTGAGCGCGGCCAGGCGCCCCATCCCGCTGCCGGCCCCGGTAATCAGGGCCACCTTGTCACGGAGTCTCATCCAGCGTCCCTCCAGGCGGGTCCTCACGCACGGCGTCCAAGCGCCCCGGCCCCCTGCGGCGGTCTAGATCCGCTCGAAGTTGCGCGCCAGCTCCCAGCACGTGACGGCGCGGTCGTAGGCCTGCTGCTCGAGGCGGGCGGTGTGCAGGTAGTGGTCGACCACGCGATCGCCGAACGCGTCCCGCGCGAGCTCGCTCCGCTCCAGCTCAGCGACCGCCTCGCGGAGCGTGCCGGGGACTCGGGGGAGCCCCTCGGCCTTGTACGCATCGCCTTCGAACATCGCCGGCGGCTCGAGCTTCCGCTCGATGCCCCAGAGGCCGGCGGCGATCGTGGCGGCGAAGCTCAGGTACGGATTGACGTCGGCGCCCGGGATCCGATTTTCCAGGCGCAGGCTCTGGCCCTCGCCCACGACCCGGAACCCGACCGTGCGGTTGTCGTGGCTCCACACCGCGAGCACGGGCGCGAACGTCCCGGCCACGTAGCGCTTGTACGAATTGACGTACGGCGCATAGAAGTACGCGAGCTCCCGCGCGCCGGCCAGCTGGCCGGCGAGGTAGTGGCGGAAGAGAGCGGACATCCCGAGGGGATGGCCGCCGTCCTCCCAGAACAGACTGCGGCGGCCGTCCCGATCCCACACGCTGCTGTGCAGGTGGCAGGACGAGCCCGCCGCGTCGGCGCGCCACTTCGCCATGAACGTGACGGCGACCTGATTGAGGGCGGCGATCTCCTTCGCGCCGTGCTTCATGAGCGTGTGCCGGTCGGCCATTTCCACGGGGGTGGTGTAGCGCAAATTGAGCTCGTGCTGGCCGGCGCCCCACTCCCCCTTGCTGAACTCGACCGGCACCCCGGCGGCGTCGAGCCCGTTGCGAAACTGGCGGATCAGCCACTCCTCCTTGGTCCCCTGGAGGATGTGGTAGTCCTCGCTATAGTGGCCGTAGAGGTTCAGGTCGTGATAGTGCTTCATCCGGGCGCTCTCGTACGTCTCCCGGAACACGTAGAACTCGAGCTCAGAGGCGGCCATGAGTTGAAAGCCGCGCTCGCGGGCCCGCTCCACCTGCCGGCGCAGGATCTGGCGCGGGGATTCCGGGACGGGCTCGCCGGCCTCGTCGACCACGTCACAGAGGACGAGCGCGGTCCGCTCGAGCCACGGCAGCCGGCGCAGCGTCTCGACGTCCGGCACGAGCCGGACGTCGTGATACCCGGTGTCCCAGCTCGTCAGCCGGTATCCGGGCAGCGGCTCCATCTCGACGTCGCATCCGAGCAGGTAGCTGCACGCGTGCGCCCCGCTGTGCGCCACCTCGTCGGCGAAGAACCGGCCGGTCACGCGCTTGCCCATCAGCCGCCCCTGCATGTCCACCATCGCAACGATGACGGTATCGATCTCGCCGGCGGCGATCTGCGCACGGAGGTCCTCGAGCGTGAGCCGGCCTGGCGCGGCCTGGGTCATACGCAGATCAGCCTCCCTTCCCGATCGCCCCCGCGCATGGCGCTCCGGGCGTCCATCAGGACGTGCCGGGCTTCCATGGCCGCGGCCGCGAACCCTCTAGCGCGTGCGGCCGGCCGGACGGCGGAGTGAAGGGAGCGGGGTCAGGAAGGCGGCTACAGAAGCGGCGGGATCAGGCTGACTTCCGAACCCGGAGCCATACCTCCGACGCGAAGAATGCGTCGATCGCGCGCGGGTCGTACAGCACCCCGGCGCCGCTGCGGAGCTCCTCAAGCGCGGTCTCCAATTGATGGGCGGGACGATATGCGCGGTCGGACGTCATGGCATCATACACATCGGCAATCGCGATGATCCGCCCCTGAAGCGGAATCGCCTCCCCAGCGAGGCCATCGGGATACCCGGAGCCATCCCACCGCTCGTGGTGGGACCGAATCCCGGGCAGGGTATCCTGAAGGTCGGGGAACGCTCCGACGATTGCTTCGCCCCGGGTCGGATGTTGCTTGACTGTCCCAAACTCCTCGTCGGTGAGGCAACCGGGTTTGTTCAGGATCACCTCCGGAAGCCCTATCTTCCCGATGTCGTGCAGGAGCGCCGACTGGTTGAGAGTGAGGAGACTTTCGAGAGGAACCTGGAGGGCCTCACCGACCAGGGCCGCAATCAGAGCCACGCGGCGCGAGTGCCCCCGCATATATGGATCCCCCACCTCGATGGGGTTGACAAAGATCACACCCATGCCGTACCATCCATCAGCCGGCTCGTCCCTCGCTCGCACGTGGCGGGTTTTGCCATCACGAAATTTGCGCCCCTGGGCCATTTAGTTATGGAGGAGAAGCATCCGGTACAAGCTTAGTCTATGCGCGGTGCACCGCTCGGAACAATAGGACGATGGAACCACGGAGGGATACAGCGATAGGTCAAAAGGACCAGGGATCACGAGGCGGCTCGGCGTACAAACCGGGTACGGGATGGGGACACACGGTAGGGTGATGGACTCACACACGATGGCCCGGCCAACTGAGAAAGTCATGAGCGCGGCGGACGCGGTGGCGTGTTTCGTCCACCCCGGCGCAGTCCTGGGCATGGGCGGACAGAACGTCGGCCGGTGCCCGATGGTGTTGACCCACGAGATCATTCGGCAGCGCCTCGGCGGCCTGACCGTCGTCGGCTGCAACCTCTCGATCGCCATGGACCAGCTCGTTGCCGCGGGCCTCGTCGCGCGGACGATCTGCGGTTCGGGCAACCTGGAGCGGTTCGGCACGACGTTCTGCTGGCGGCGGGCGATCGAAGCGGGCACGCTCGAGGTCCACGACTACAGCCACCTGGCAATGGTCACCCGGTTCCTCGCGGGCGAAATGGGCGTGCCGTTCATGCCGACGCGCAGCCTGCTCGGATCGGACCTGCTGTGCGCGGGGGCTGCTTCCGCGAGCCTCGACGCGGCCGCCGGCCCCGCGGGGGCTGTCCGCCGTCCCATCGTGATCGACGATCCGTGGGCGCCCGGGGAGCCGGTCGTGCTGATGCCTGCGCTCCTGCCCGACGTGAGCATCGTGCACGTCCAGCGGGCGGACCCGATGGGCAACCTCGTGATCGAGGGGTTTGCGACCCACGAGCCGGAGATGATCCGCGCGTCGCGCCACGTGATCGTCAGCTGCGAAGAGCTGATCCCGACCGACGAGATCCGGGCCCACCCCGAACAGACGACGATTCCCTTCATGCACGTCAGCGCGGTGGTCCCGCAGCCGTACGGCGCCTATCCCACGTCCACCTATCGCTACTACGACTTTGACGCCCCCCACGTCGCCGCGTACCAGGAGGCCGCCCGAGCGGGCGCCGAGGCGGCGACTCGCTACCTCGAGACGCACGTGTGGGGATGTGCCGGCTTTGACGATCACCTGGCGCGCGCCGCGGGGCGGGAGAGGCTCCAGGCGCTCACGCAGGCGATGCGGGAGTTGGTGTGATGGGAGAGTCCCGCGAGGCCGCCTACTCGCGCCAGGAGTTGATGGTCATCGAGGCTGCCCGCCACGTCCGGGACGGCGACGTGGTCTTCGTCGGCACCGGTCTGCCCCTGCTGGCGACCACACTGGCTCAACGCCTCCACGCGCCCAACGTCGTGTGCGTGATCGAGAGCGGCGTGATCGCCCCCCTCGTCCGGCCGACGCCGGTCTCGGTCTCGGATCCGAAGGTCATGTTCCGCGCCGTCCGGCTCGGCACGCTGCGCGAGGTCCTCGGGTGCCTGCTGCAGCGCGGGCTGATCGATCTGGGCTTCATCGGCGGGGCGCAGATCGACCGGTTCGGGAACATCAACTCGACTCAGATCGGTCCCCCCGGGGCGATGCGCCGGCGGCTGCCGGGGAGCGGCGGTGGAAACGACATGGCGTCCCACTGCCGCCGGCTGCTGATCATCACGCGCCACGAGCGGCGCCGGTTCCCGGAGCGGTGCGACTACATCACGAGCCCGGGGTTTCTGGACGGCCCCGGCGCCCGCCGGCGCGCCGGGCTCGGGGCGGAGTTTGCGGTGACCGTCGTCACCGATCTCGCGGTGCTCGACCACGACCCCGCGACCTGCGCGCTGCGCATCGCGAAGCTCATGCCGGGTATTACGGTCGAGGCGGTGCGGGCGGAAACGGGGTTCCGGCCCGATACCGCCCCGGACGCGGGGGTCGTAGGGCTGCCCGCCGCGGAGGAGCTCCGTGTGCTCCGGGACGAGGTGGATCCGGCCCGCGTGTACCTGAAAGAGGAAGAGCCCGTGCCGGGCTCAAGGAGGTAACCAGGTATGGAGAGCCCAGCGGGGAAGGACGGCCGCGAGCCGTTTCACTGGCGGACGGCGATCAGCTACAAGACCAAGGACCGCATCGCCGTCCGCGGCTACGACCTGAACGAGCTGACCGGGAATGTGAGTTTTGCCGAGATGGCGTATCTCGTGTGGCGGGGTGAGCTGCCGCCCCCCGCGCACGGCCGGATGCTGGACGCGATTCTAGTCAGCATGGCGGAGCACGCGTTCTCGCCGTCGTCGGCCGCGAGCCGTCTCGTGGCCTCGGGCGGCGTCCCGCTGCACGTGGGGGTGGCCGGCGGGCTGCTCGCGATCGGATCGGTCCATGGGACGGCGGACCGGCCCGCGGAGCTGTTCCGCGACGCGGTCGGCCGCATGGATCGAGACCGGCTTTCTCGGGACGAGGTCGCCCGGCTCATCGCCGGGGACACCCGCAGGGCGGGGCAGCGCCTTCCGGGGTTCCACCACCCGCAGCACATCCGCGACCCCCGCACCGCCCGGCTGCTCGCGCTTGCCGATCGGTGGAAGGTCTCGGGGCCGCACGTCGCGATGGCCCGCGCGATCGAGGCGGCGACGGAGGAGTTCTGGGGCCGCCGCATCTACCTGAACGGTCCGGGCGCCGTGGGGGCGATCTGCATGGACATGGGGTTCGACACCGAGCTCATCAAGGGCGTGTTCCTCCTCTCGCGGACGGTCTCGCTGGTCGCCCACACGTACGAAGAGTCCCATCGCGAGAAGGGCTGGCGGGGCTCGGGCAACGCCTCGATCGTCCAGCCCCTCGATCTCTCCCTGCAGCGGCCGGAGTTCTACGACGGGCCGCCGGACCGCGCGCTCCCTCGGGACCGGAGGGAAGGCGCCTAAGACCGTGACGGCGCCCATTGTGACCGAGGTGCCCGCCGGCCGGATGTTCATCGGCGGCGCGTGGGTCGGCACCGCCACCGGGCGGTCGTTCCCGACCTACAATCCCGCGACCGGCGAGATCCTGGGCCGCGCGCCGCTGGCCGACGCGTCCGACGTTGACCGGGCCGTCCGCGCGGCAGCGGAGGCCCAGCCGGCGTGGGCCGAGACGCCCGGGCCCGAGCGCGGGGCGCGTCTGCGGGCGCTCGCGTCCACCCTGCGCGGGCATCGCGAGGATCTCGCCCAACTGGACGCGCTCAACTCCGGGAACGTCATCGCCGGGATGCGGCGGGACGTGGACTGGGCGGCCGATTCCCTCGACTACTTCGCCGGCCTCATCCCGGAGCTCAAGGGCGAGACGCTCCCGACCGGGGCCACCGCCCTGGCCTACACGGTTCGGGAGCCGTTCGGCGTGGTCGGCAAGATCAACCCCTACAACCACCCGATCCGGTTCGCGGCGGAGAAACTCGCGGCGCCCCTGGCTGCCGGCAACACGGTCGTCATGAAGCCGCCGGAGCAGGCCCCCTTGTCCTCGCTGGTCCTGGCGCGCCTGCTCCACGAGCTCTTTCCACCCGGCGTCGTTAACGTCGTCACCGGCGACGGGCCGGCGACCGGAGCCGCGCTGGTCCGGCACCCGCTCGTCCGCCGGATCGCACTGATCGGCTCGGTCGAGGCGGGCCGCGCGGTCATGCAGGCGGCGGGGGCGGAGCTCAAGACCGTCACGTTGGAGCTCGGCGGCAAGAATCCGATCATTATCTTCCCGGACGTCGACCCGGAGGAGGCCGCCCAGGCGGCCGTGACGGCGATGAACTTCAATCGCGCGGGCCAGTCGTGCAGCAGCACGTCCCGCGTGTTCGTGCACCGCCGGCTGCACGGTGCGTTCCTCGCGGCGCTGGCCGGCCGGGTGGGTAGACTGCGCCTCGGCTTGCCCCAGGCCGAGGAGACCGAGATCGGGCCGCTCATCTCTCGTGAGCAGCAGGAGCGGGTGCTCGGCTACATCGAGACGGGGCGGCGGGAGGGCGCGCGCCTCGTGTGCGGCGGCGGCATCCCGGACGATCCAACTCTGCGCCGGGGGTTTTACGTCCAGCCGACGGTGTTCGACGGCGTCCGGCCGGAGATGCGGATCGCCCAGGAGGAGATCTTCGGCCCCGTGATGTCGGTGCTCACGTGGGACGATGAGGCGGAGATGCTCCGGCAGGTCAACGGGGTCATCTACGGCCTCAGCGCGGCGCTCTACACCCGGGACTACGCCGCCGCACACCGGCTGGCCCGCCGGATCGAGGCGGGCTACATCTGGGTGAACCTCCCGGGCGGACACGCGCTCGGCTCCCCCTACGGCGGGATCAAGCAGAGCGGGATCGGGCGGGAAGAGTGTCTCGACGAGCTCTTGAGCTACACGCAGGTGAAGAGCATCCGGATGGCCCTGCCGGGAGGCGGCATATAGTCAAGGAGGGATTTTCCGGCCGACGGGATAACCAATCGGGGTAGTGGCTCCGGCTCGATCGGACCCCCATTCCTGCCATCGACACGCTACAGTTCTGCTGCAGCATCGCATCTGCTACGGCATGGCATCTGCTACGACATCGCATCAGCTACGGCATCGCATGCCTGTGACAACGGAGGTGGATGATGGCGTTGGTCAAACCGGTGGCCACGGGGAAGGGGCCCGGGGAGCTTACCCGTGAACATGTACTAATCCCCTGGGAGTCGCAAGGCGGCGCGCCGCCTCCCGTCATCGATCACGCGGAAGGCTGCTATCTGTATACGCCCGACGGGACCCGCATCTTGGATTTCTCCTCGGGCCTGGTCAATGTCAACGCCGGCCACAGCCACCCGAAGATCGTCGACGCGATCCGGCGGCAGGCCGGGCGGCTGACCTACGTGAATCCGAGTTTCTCGACCGAAATCCGCGCCCGGCTGGCTCAGAAGCTGACACAGATCTCGCCCGGCAGGCGGTTCGCGAAGACGTTCTTCACGAACGGCGGCGCCGACGCCAACGAGAACGCGGTCAAGATCGCCCGGCAGGTGACGGGACGCCACAAGGTGCTGACCGCGTATCGCGGCTACCACGGCGCGACGTACGGAGCGATCACCATGAGCGGCGATCCGCGCCGGTGGCCCGTAGAGCCGGGGATCCCCGGCGTCGTCCGCTTCCTCTCGCCGTATCCGTACCGGAGCCCGTTCTCGGTGCCGCCCGAGCGCGAGACGGCCGCGGCGCTCGAGCACCTCGAGACCATCCTGATGTACGAAGGACCGCAGACCGTGGCCGCGATTCTGATCGAATCGGTCATCGGCGGCAGCGGCTTGATCGTCCCCCCCGACGGCTACCTCCAGGGCCTGCGTGAGATCTGCGACCGCCACGGCATCCTCCTCATCTTCGACGAGGTGATGTCGGGCTTCGGGCGGACCGGCGCGTGGTTCGCCTGCGAGCACTGGAACGTCATCCCCGACATGATCACGTTCGCCAAAGGGATCACGTCCGGGTACGTGCCGCTCGGCGGCGTGCTGGTGTCGGCCCCCATCGCGAGCCACTTCGACGATCACGTGCTCTGGGCCGGCCTCACGTACTCCGGCCATCCGCTCGCCTGCGCCGCCGGGTGCGCCAACCTCGAGGTGTTTGAAGAGGAAGGCCTGATCGACCGGGCGCGCCGGCTCGAGGCGGTGCTGGGGGACGGCCTGCGCCGGCTGGCCGCCCGCCACCGCATCGTGGGCGACGTACGGGGGAAGGGTCTGTTCTGGGGCGTGGAGCTCGTCAAGGACCGGGCCACGAAGGAGCCGCTGGCGCCGTTCAGCCGCAGCGGCCCGAGCCCGATGAAGGCGTTCCTGGCCGGGGCGCTCGCCCGCGGGACGTACCTGATCGGGCGGTACAACATCTTCGTGGCGGCGCCGCCGCTCGTCGTCACCGAAGCGCAGATCGAGGAAGGCGTGCGGGCCATCGACGGCGCACTCGCCGACGTCGCGGGGTAGGGGGTGCGGGCGCAGCGGTCGGAGGGACCAGCACGAGGTGCGAACAGCGACGCGCAGTGAACTCGGACGAAGGGGGGCGAGGAGAGCAATGCATCTGGTGAGACGTGGGGTACCGGCTAGCCTTGTCATCGTGCTGATCGTCGGGATGATCTTCGTGCCGGTCAAGATGACGTGGAGCGCGGCCACGCCCATCAAGCTGGGCGAGGTCGGGCCGCTGTCGCCGCCCGGGGGGTATGCGGATGGCCAGTTGATGAAAGATGCCGCGATCCTCGCGACGGATGAGATCAACGCCAAGGGCGGGGTGCTCGGCCGGCGCATCGAGGTCAGCTACCAGGACACGCGCGGCATGCCGGAGGAGGGCACGGCGGCCGCGGAGCGGTTGACCGCCCAGGAGCACGTCGTCGGCGTCTTCGGCGAGTTCCACAGCTCCGTGTTCCTGGCCGAGATGGAAGTGGTCCACAAGGCCGGGATTCCGATCATCGCTGTGGACGTGTGGGCGAACAAGATTACCGCCAAGGGCTATCCCGAAGTGTTCCGAGTCGCCCCCTGCCAGGCGATCATCGCCAAGGGGTACGGGGATTGGCTGGCGGCGGCCGGGTTCAAGAACATCGTGGTCTTGTACGAGAAGACGGACGGCGGCCAGAGCCACCGGGACGTCCTGCTGAGCGTGCTGGATGCGCATAAGATTCACTACGATGTCGTCGGCGCCGAAGGCAACCAGACGGAGTTTACGGCCCAGATCCAGCGGCTGCTGGCCCACACCCCGCCGTACGATTTCTTCGCGACCGCGTTTAGCGAAGCCGGGCTCTATCCGCTGGTCAGCCAGGCGCACAGCCTCGGGTTCGCGCCGTCGGCTCACACCGGCATGTACAACTCCGGCGGCCCTGCGACCACCCCGACGTTCTGGAAGAACGTTGGAGACGCCGGAAAGTACTTGATCACAGAAGTGCCGGGTCTCCCGCAGGCGAAGTGGAACGCCAAGACGCGGGCGTTCGTGGCCGCGTTTAAAAAGCGGTTCAACAGCCCGCCCACCCCGCAGGCCATGGAGAGCTATGATGCGGAGTACGTCCTTGTCGATGCGATCCGGCGCGCCGGCAGCACCGACTCGAAGGCGGTGATCGCGGCGCTGGAGAAGACGAACTGGCTCGGGACACGTGGGAAGACCTCGTTCTCGACGAGCCACACGCCTGACTGGGCCTATCACCAGTTCGTGGCGGCCCCATTGAACCTCGTCCAGTATGATAAGGTCGGGCAGACGCCCGAGGATGCTCCGGTCATCTGGCCGAGAAGCCTGGCCACGGTGCCGTACATGTATAACAAGCCCCACTGATTGGGGCCTTGGTCCGGCCTGCCTTCTTCGGAGGGCAGTCGCACATCGTGGGGGGAGGTCCGCAGCCGTGACGGGCACGTCAGGCAGATGCGCGGCCTCCCCTCGTCTGAAGCGGCCCTGAGCAGACGCGCATTCGGCGGAGGGGCTCCCGTCCCGAGGCGGCGCCGGTAACATGGACTATCTCTTCATCCAGGCGACCAACGGCGCCGTCATCGGGATCATCTATGCGCTGATCGCCGCCGGCGTCACGCTCATCTTTTCCATCCTGAAGATCGTCAACTTCGCCCACGGCGACCTCTACATGCTGGGGGGCTACTGCGCGTACTACGTCATCACGCTGCTCGGCATGCCGCCGCTGCCCGCCCTCTTCGCCTCGATGGCCGCGGTCTACGCGTTCGGCATCATCATCGAGCGGCTGCTCTTGACGCCGCTCTACAGCGAGCGGACCGAGCGGAAAGACGAGTACGGGATCATCGTCACGTTCGGCCTGGCGTTCTTCCTGCGCAACATGGCCCTCATCGTGTTCGGACCGTTCCCGCTCAAGCCGCCGTCGTTTGTGCCGGGGGTGCTGCGAATCGGGAACCTGATCGTCACGAACGACCGCGTCTTTGCGGGGGCCATCGGACTCCTCCTGATCCTGGCCCTCCTCTACTTCATGAACGGGACGATCTGGGGGCAGGCGCTCGACGCCGTCAGCCAGTCCCGAGACTCCGCCGCGATCGTCGGCATCAACCCCCGGCGCTTCAACTCGCTGGCGTACGCGGTGGGCGCGTCGCTCGCGGCGGCCGCGGGCGCTCTGATCGCGCCCATTTTCTCGCTCTCTCCCGACATGGGGGTGCTCCCCAACATCCAGTCCTACGTAATCGTGATCCTCGGCGGGATGGGCTCGGTCGCCGGCAGCATCATCGCCGGCATCCTCCTGGGCGAGTCGCAGGGCCTGTTCACGGCGTTCTTCCCCGACCCCACCCGGGCGCTGGCGTACAGCAACGCGTTCGGGGTGCTGGTGTTGATGATCGTGTTGATGGTCCGTCCGACCGGGATCTTCGGCCGGCGCCATGCGCGGATGGAGTAGCGCGTGCGGGGACTCCACGTCTACGTCCTGCTCGCCGCCGCGGTCGTGTCGCTGGTCTACGCGCACCTCCTGAACTCGTACTGGATGCACGTCGCAATCATCGCCATGTTCTACGGCATCTTGACCGCGAGCTGGTCCCTCCTCGCCGGCTACGGCGGGCTGTTCTCGCTCGGCCACATGGCGTTTGCGTCCGTCGGGGGGTACACATCGGCGCTGCTCGTTCAGTGGTACGGGATTCCGATCCCCCTCGGCATGGCGGCGGGGATCGCCCTGTGCTGCACGCTGGGCGGCCTGATCGGATGGGTCTGCCTGCGCATGAGCGGCCCGTATCTCGCGATCTTCACCCTGGCGTTCTCGGAGATCGTGCGGATCACGTTCTCGACCGAGGACCAGGTGACCGCGGGCATGGCGGGGCTGCACACCGCACCGCTGTTCCAGAGCGCATCGCGCCTGCCGTACTTCTACACGGCGTTTGGCCTGCTCGCCGGCTCCCTGGCCATCATCGGGTTCATCGTCCACTCCCGCTGGGGCCTCTTCCTGCGCGCGATCCGGGAGGACGAGCAGGCCGCGGGGGCGTCGGGCGTCGCCGTGGCCCGGTTTCGAATCCTGGCATTCGCGGTGGCCAGCGGCTTCGCCGGGCTCGCCGGGGGCTTCTACGCGCACTACATTGGGGTCATGACCCCCAGCGTCGGCTCGCTGGACCTCATGGCTCTGGTCGTGGTGATGACCGTGATCGGCGGCATGGAGCGGATTCCCACCGCCGTGGGTGGAGCGTTCGGCGTGGAGCTGCTACAGGAGTTCCTGCGGGCGTACGGACAGTGGCGGCTCGTCATCTTCGGCCTCGTGCTGCTGCTGACGATGCGCTTCGCCCGCAACGGCCTGCTGACGCCGCTCTGGCTCCAGTTCCTCCGCGTGAGCGATTCGGCACGCATACCGCGCAGCCCGAGACCCACGCGCGAGGCGGGGCGGGAGGGATCGGGCGGATGAGCCGGAACGGGCCGCTCGTCGACGGCGTGCAGCTGTGCAAGCACTTCGGCGGCATCGCCGCGAACGACGGCGTCGACTTCGCGGTCGCCGACGGCGATCTCATCGGGCTGATCGGGCCGAACGGATCGGGAAAAACGACGCTGATCAACCTGCTCACCGGGCACCTGACCCCCGAGTCGGGGGAGGTCTTCCTCCGCGGCAAGCGCGTAACGGCGCGGCCCCCGCACGAGTTTGCGGCCCTCGGCGTCGCGCGCACGTTTCAGCTGACCCAGCTCTTCGGCCGGATGACGGTCCTCGAGAACATGCTGGTGCCCGGCCTGACGCGCCCCCGGTCCACGTGGGCGGCCGTGACGGCGCGGGCCAGGACGTACCTCGAGTTCCTGAACCTCGCCCCTGTCCAGCATCTGGACGCCAAGAACCTGTCCGGGGGGCAGCAGAAGCTGCTCGAGCTCGGGCGGGCCCTCATGCTGGAGCCTTCCGTGCTCTTCCTCGACGAGCCGTTCGCGGGGGTGCACCCGCAGCTCCGCGGCGAGTTGATCACACGGATCCAGGAGCTCCACCACTCCGGGCGGACGTTCGTCGTCGTCGACCACGACATGGAATCGATCCTGCGCGTCGCCCAGCGCCTCGTCGTGATGGCCCGGGGGCAAAAAATCGCCGACGGGCTGCCCGCCGCGGTGCGGGCGGACCAGACCGTGCTGGCCGCGTACTCGGGGCTCTAGCATGGCCGAAGCCGCGACCTCTCCCTGCCTCTCGGCGCGGAACCTCGTCGCGGGGTACCTCCCCGGCATCAGCATCCTGCGCGGGGTCTCGGTGGACGGAGTGCGCGGCCAGATCCGCTGCGTGCTCGGCCCCAATGGGACGGGCAAGTCGACCCTCCTGAAAGTGCTCTTTGGGTTCCTCCCGGCATCGGAGGGGGAGATCACCCTCGACGGCCGGTCGATTCGGGGGATCATGCCCCACCAGATGGGAGGGATCGGCGTCGCCTACCTGCCGCAGCGGCCCAGCATCTTTCCGCACCTGTCGGTCGAATGGAACCTGCGCCTGGGCGCCTGGCGGTACAAAGGCCAGCGGACCCGCGTCGACGGGCTTGTGCGCCGCGCGCTGGAGCAGTTCCCCGTGCTCCAAGAGAAGCACCGGCAGCCCGCGGGCACGCTCAGCGGCGGCCAGCAGCGACAGCTCGAGATCGCCCGCAGCCTGATGCACGACCCCGCCGTGTTCCTCATCGACGAGCCGACCGCCGGCATCGAGCCGCGCGTCGCGGTGCAGATCTACGAGATCATCAAAGCGCTCGCGGCGCAGGACAAGGCCGTCCTGCTGGTCGACCAGAACATCAGGCGGGCGCTCGAGATCGCGGACTACGTTTACGTGATGCGGACCGGCACCGTGCTGGCGGAAGGCTCCAGGGAGTCGTTCGGCGGCGACACGGAAGCGCTGGTCGCCCGCTGGCTGTATGCGAGCGGGAACGTGTAGCACTCGCGTGGCGCGCGTCGTGCTGCTCGGCATCGACGGGTGTCCGGTCCATCTCGTGTCGCCGGAGGCCACCCCGCGCCTGTGGAGTCTTCTGGAGTCCGGGGGCCTCACGCTGGAGGGCCGCGCGCCGCTCCCATCGTCCACGTATCCCTGCTTTGGCACGCTGCTGACCGGCTGCCTCCCCGCCCGGCACCGCGTGCGGACGACCGCGTCGCGTCCCGGCGCGGTCCCCGGCTGGGGAGGCGAGAGACGGGTCGCCGTGCCGACGCTGTTCGATGCGTGCCGCGCATCGGGGGTCCCGAGCGCGGCGGTTTCGGGCGACCACTTGCTGCTCGCCGTGTTGAACGCCGGGCAGGCGACCTCGACGTGGCCGCCGGCCGGGACCGTGCCGCCCGGGGTGCCGTGCGACGCGCACGGCTACGTGACCAATGATGCCATTCGGCCCCGCCTGCTCGCCGCGGCGGCGGATCCCGCCGTGGCGTTCCTGTTCGGCCAGCTCAACGAGGGGGACACGCTCGGGCACGACCTCGGCCCGGACGACCCGGCCACGCGCGCCTGCTACACCGCGGCCGACCGGATCGTCGGCGAGGTGCTCGATGCGCTCAGGCCACGCTGGGAGGAGACGGTCGCCGTCATCGTGTCCGATCACGGGATGGAACCGCGGACCGACCGGCCGCCGATTGATCTGCTGGCCGACCCGCGGGTCGCGGCCGTCGCCGCGGACGTGCTGGGCGACGGCGGGGCGGCGCTCGTGCGGCTGCGTGCGGGGATCAGGGAGGCGGACGCCGGCCGTGCGCTCGCGGAGATCCCCGGCGTGGCCGGATGGAGCGGGCTCGGCGGCGGCGTGATCCTCGCCGCGGCTTGGCCCGGCTTGATCTTCTCTGCGCCGCGCCTCCCCGCCCGCGGATATCACGGCGGGCCGGCGACCGCGCGCACCCTCGCCGCGGTGGCGGGCGGGCACGCCGTGGTGCCGCTGATCGCGCGCGCCCTGGCCGCGAGGCCCCCGCACCTCGCCGACTGGGCCCCCACGATCGCGCAGGTGCTGGGTGTCGAGCTGCCGGGGGCGGACGGCCGGCCGCTGATCGGGCGCTAGCTGCGCTCGACTTCGGTCAGGCACTCGTCAAGGATGGCGAGCGCCCGATCCAACTCCTCTCGGGTGATCGTGAGGGGGGGCGCGAGCGTGATGATGCTGCCCATCGTCAGCTTGAAGCTCAGCCCTCTCGACAGGGCCGCGTACATCACCGCCTCGGCGAGATCGGCGGCCCGGGTGCGGGCGGCCCGGTCCGTCACGAGCTCGACGCCGAGGAGCAGTCCGAGGCCCCGGACGTCGCCGATCAGCGGGTGCGCCGCCTGCAGTGTCTGGAGGCGGCCGAGGGCGTAGCGGCCCAGCTCGCGGGCGCGCTCCAGAAGGCCGTGGTCTTCGATGAACGCGATCGTGGCGAGGGCGGCGGCACAGGCGACCGGATTCTTCTCGTGCGTGTAGTGCCCGAGCGCCCGGTCGGGCGCGACGTCGAGCCCATCGCGGGCGAGGAGCGCGGCGAGCGGCATGATCCCCCCGCCGAGACCCTTCCCGATCACGAGCATGTCCGGGACGACGTCGAACTGCTCGCACGCGAACATCGTGCCCGTGCGGCCGAGCGCGGTCGGAATCTCGTCGAGGATCAGGAGCGCCCCGTGCCGGTCGCACGCCCGCCGGACGGCCCGCCAGAACTCGGGATGCGGGATCACGGGGGTGCTGCGCACCGTCTCGGCCACGACCGCGGCGACGTCCCCTTCCTTCTCCAGCACGTATTCGATGTAGGACGCGCACTTGAGATCGCATCCCCCTCGGGTGTGGCAGTCCCAGACGCAGCGATACGCGTCGGGCGGCGGGACGTGCTCGGTGCCGGGCAAGAGAGGGCCGGCGCCGCCCCGGAACACCTCCTCGCCGCCCACCGAGATCGCGTCGAGCGATGCGCCGTGGAACGCGTCCCACATCGAGATCGTCTTGTGGCGGCCGGTCGCGACCCGCGCGAGCTTGAGCGCCATGCCGACCGCGCCGGCGCCGCTCGGGCAGAACAGCACTTTGTTCAGATCACCGGGCGCCAGGTCCGCCAGCTTCCGGGCCAGGGCGACCGCGGTCCGGTTGGTGTAGCGGCGGGGGCAGAAGCTCAGCGTGTCGAGCTGCGCTTTGATCGCCGCGATGACCGCCGGGTTGGCGAACCCCACCTGGTGGACGTAGTTTCCGTGGAAGTCCAGGTACGGCCGGCCCTGGAGGTCTTCGAGCGACGCGCCGGCACAGGCCCGCAGCGCGTTGAGGCAGGGCGTGGAGAGTGACTGCCGGAGGAAGTATCGGGCGTCCTCCTCGAGCAGGGCCCGCGTTTCCGCGTCGAGCGCCGCGGCCTGCCAGCGGGCGCGCCGGGGAGAGAGGTTGAGATCGCCCTCAGACCGTAGCCGCGAGACGTCGCTCATGTGCATCCACCTCCGCGCACAGTATTCTGCGCGGGGAGAGGGCGGTCATGCCGCGCCGGGGCCGCCCGCGGAGAGGACTCCTGTGCGCCGCGGCCAAATACGGCGACCGTGTCCATCCTCGTCGTGCTGGTCAACCTTAGCGTACTCTGGGCGGTGTGCCAGTGGGTCAGGGAGGGCGTGCCCGCTCGATGACCCACGGTGGTGACATTGACGGGGAGCGCCTCTGGGCGTCGCTCATGGCCATGGCGGCGATCGGGGCCACGCCGGCCGGCGGGGTGCGGCGCCCCGCGCTCAGTGACGAGGACCGCCGGGCGCGCGACCTGCTCGTCCGGTGGCTCGAGGAAGCCGGCTGCGCCGTCCGCGTGGATGACCTCGGCAACATCTACGGGCGCCGCCCTGGCGCCGATCCCGGCGCCCCGCCCGTGGTGGTGGGATCGCACCTCGACACGGTGCCGACCGGCGGAAAGTTTGACGGGGCCCTCGGCGTGGTCGCCGCCGTGGAGGTCGTGCGCGCGCTCAACGACGCGAACCAGCGGACGCGGCACCCGCTCGAGGTCGTCAACTGGACCAATGAGGAGGGCGCGCGGTTCGCGCCCGCGATGCTCGCGAGCGGCGTGGTGTGCGGACAGTTCACGCGTGAGGACGCGTACGCCGCGCGGGATTCCGACGGCCGCGGGTTCGGCGAGGAGCTCCAGCGGATCGGATACCGTGGGGAGGCCGCGCACCGCCTCGGCGCCGCGGCGGCCTACCTCGAGCTGCACGTCGAGCAGGGGCCAGTGCTCGAGCGCGCGGGTGCCCAGATCGGCGTCGTCGAGGGGGTCGAAGGCATTTCCTGGAACCACGTCGAGATCACCGGTGCCGCCGCCCATGCCGGCCCGACGCCGATCGGGGACCGGCGAGACGCACTGGTCGCGGCGGCGCGGATCATCGTGGCCCTCCGAGCCCTGGCGGACGCCTCCCCCGGGGTCCGGACGACGGTCGGCCACATCGACGTCTCGCCGAACACCATCAACGTCATCCCCGGATCCGTTCGCCTGACGGCGGACCTCCGCGCGCGCGCTCCGGACGCGCTCGACCGCGCCGCCGGGGGGCTCGCGGAAGCGTGCGCGGCCGCCGCGCGGGCCGAGCGGGTCGAGGTGCAGGTAACGGAGTTCTGGCGGAGCCCGCCGACCCCGTTTGCGTCCGCGGTGATCGAAGCCGTGGCCGCGGCGGCGCACACGCGGGGGTTCGCCACGCGCCGCTTGTGGGCCGGGGCCGGACACGACGCCAAGTACATGGCCGAGCGGTATCCGGCCGGCATGATCTTCGTTCCGAGCGCCGGAGGGATCAGCCACAACGAGCGCGAGTGGACCGCTCCGGAAGACTGCACGAGGGGCGCCGCCGTCCTCTTGGACGCCGTCCGGCGCCTGGCCCGGCCGGCATGACGCGCAGCGAGCGGCTCGCCCGCCTGGCCGCGGGGCCATTCGACGTGCTCGTCATCGGCGGAGGCATCACCGGCGCGGGGGTGGCGCTCGACGCCGCGGCGCGCGGCCTGTCGGTCGCGCTGGTGGAACAGGGGGATTTCGCCGAGGGCACGAGCAGCCGGTCGACCAAGCTCGTGCACGGCGGGCTCCGGTATCTCCCGATGCTCGACCTCGGTCTCGTTCGCGAAGATTTGGAGGAGCGAGGCCTGCTGCTCCGGAACGCGCCGCATCTGGTCCGCCCGCTCCCCTTCGTCCTGCCGCTCTACCGGGGCGCGCGGAATCCGCTCGGCCTCAACCTCCCCGGGATCGTCCGCGCCGCGCTTCCAGTGGGGATGGCGTCCGGCCTCTGGGCGTACGACCTCCTCGCCGGCCGCCAGCCGGTGCCACGGCACCGCGCGCTCACCGGGGCCGCGGCCGCGGCGCTCTTCCCACCGCTGCGGCTCGAGGGACTCCGCAGTGCGTACCTGTACTACGATGCCGTGACAGACGACGCCAGGCTCACCGTGACCGTTCTGCGCACCGCCGTCCGCCTGGGGGCGGCCGCCTGCAATTACGCTCGGGTGGCCGATCTCACGAAGGTAGGCGGCCGCGTGATCGGCGCGCGTGTCATCGATGCGCTGACGGGACACGCGCTGACCGTCTCGGCACGGACGACGATCAACGCGACCGGGGTGTGGGCGGAGGCGGTCGCCGGGCTTGCGGGGCGCCCCGGATTCCGCATCCGCCCCAGCAAAGGCGTCCACCTGATGGTACCCCGAGCGCGGCTCCGGCTCGGCCGCACCGCTCTCGTGCTGCCCGAGACCGATGATGGGCGGCTCGCGTTCGTCATCCCATGGCAGGGGGCCATTCTGATTGGGACGACCGATACCGAGTGGCTCGGCCCTCCGGAGACACCGCTCGTCGAGCGGCGCGACGTGGACTATCTGCTCGACCACGCATCCCGGTTCCTCGCCGTCCGGCTCACGGATCGCGACGTGCTGGGGGCGTTTGCGGGCCTCCGGCCGCTCGTCAGCATGGGGACCGGGATGCGCGCGTCGAGCGCGCGCCTCTCCAGGCGCCACGAGGTCGTCCCCGGCGCGGAAGGATTCGTGTCGATCGTCGGGGGCAAACTCACGGCCTATCGGCGGATGGCGGAAGACGTGATGGACGCGGCCACCGGGCGCCGGGCCGGAGCGCCGTCGCCGACGCGCCGCCTCCTGCTGGATGGCGCCGACGGCCTGTCCGGCGCGCTGCCCGAGCTGCTGGCCCGGGCTCGGCGCCTCGGGATCGGGCGGCGCGGCTTCGCGCATCTCATCCGGGCGTACGGGACGGGCGCCGCGGCGCTGCTGAATGCCGTCGCGGCCAGGCCGGCGCTCGGAGAGCCGCTCGCGCCCGGCTGTCCCAACATCGCGGCGGAGGTGGTGGTGGCGGTGCGGGAGGAGATGGCCGCGACAATCGCAGACGTACTGCTCCGGCGGACCCGCCTGGCGCACCTCCTCCCGAACGCGGGCGTCGACGCCGCGCCGCGGGTGGCCGCGCTCATGGCGGAAGACCTGGGGTGGTCCCCGGAAGACCAGCGGGCGGCGGTCCACGCGTACCGCCGCGCGGCGACAGCCATGGCCGTGCCGTGATGTGTTGGCGTCCCACTGATCGCGTGGTATGCTCGGGCTGAGGTTGAGCCGTTCCACAGGGGAGTGTGTCGGTGGCGGAACGGATCCTGCTCGTCGACGATGAGCGTGCGATCGTAGAGTCCCTCCGATACGCCCTCGAAAAGGAAGGCTACGACGTCCTCGAGGCTTCCGAAGGCAGCGAAGCGCTGGAGGTGGCCCGCACGCAACCCCCCGACCTTGTGCTGCTCGACATCATGCTGCCCGGGATGAGCGGGTTCGAGGTCTGCCGAATTCTCCGGAAGGAATCGTCTGTGCCGATTCTCATGCTGAGCGCCCGCGCCGACGAGCCGGACCGGGTGGTGGGTCTCGATCTCGGCGCCGACGACTACATCACAAAGCCGTTCAGCGTGCGCGAGGTGCTTGCCAGGGTCCGGGCCGCGCTCCGCCGGTCGCAGCCGGCCGCCGCCGCGGCCGCACCCGACGAACGAATCCGGGTGGGCGAGATCTCCATGGATCTCGCGCGCCATGAGGTCAAAGTGCGGGACCAGGGGATGACGCTGCCGCCCCGCCAGTTCGATCTCCTTCGCGCCTTCCTGTCGAATCCCGGCCGCGTCCTGACGCGGACGATGCTGCTCCAGCAGGTGTGGGGGTACGACTTCGCAGGCGACGACCGCACCGTGGACGTGCACGTCCGCTGGCTCAGGCGCAAACTGGAAGATGTGGGCTCGCCGACGACGATCGAGACGGTCAGGGGTGTGGGGTACAAGCTCGAGGGGTAGATGCGGCTCGGCCGAGCGGTGACGCTCGCCCTGGTGCTCGAGGTTGCGCTCACCGCCGGCGCCGCGCTGGGATTCCTCGCGCTCGCCGGATGGCCGTCCCGGTTTCCCGGACTGCTGGGGCCGCTCGCGGGGACGATGGCCGTGGCAATCACCGCGGCCCTGCTCCTCGGCGCGCAGCTACGGGCGGCAGTCGCGCGCCCGTTCCGGGAGATCGCCGCGGCGGCGGAGGCGGGCGCCAAAGGACGCCTCTCCCCGGCGGCGGAGGGGATGCTCGACGAGGCCCGCGATGCCACCACCGCGTTCAATGCGATGGTGATGGACGTGGCTCACCGGATCGCGGCGCTCGACCTCGAGAAGAGCACGCTCGAGTCCGTCCTCGCGCATATGAGCGACGGGGTGCTGATCGCGGATGCAGACGGTGTGCTCTCACTCGTCAATCCCGCGGCTGAGCGGATCTTCGGCATCACCACCCGGCAGGCCACCGGGCACCGGCTCATCGAGGCGATCCACCACTTCGAGTTGGACGCGCTCATGCGCCAGGTGGGCCGGGAGCGCACCCCGCTCGGCCGCGACCTGGAAGTGCACCACCCCGAGCACCGGCTGCTGCGAGTGCAGGCGAACCCGGTGAGCGACCCGCGAGGACGGTTCCTCGGAACCGTCCTCGTCGCGCAGGACATCACCGACCTGCGGCGCGTCGATCTGGTCCGGCAGGAGTTTGTCGCCAACGTCTCTCATGAACTGCGGACCCCCTTGACGTCCCTCCGGGCGCTGGCGGAAACCCTTCAGGGCGGAGCGATGCGAGACGGCGAGGCCGGCCCGCGATTCCTCAGCCGGATCATCACGGAGATCGACCGCCTCACGCTCCTGGTGAATGACCTGCTCGATCTCTCGGCGATCGAGAGTGGAAGCGCCAAGATGGAGATGGCTCCCGTGTCGCTTTCCGAGGTCGCCGAGGACGTCGCCGCCAAGTTTCGCCCTGTGGCGGACCGGCGGCGCATCGTCCTGCGGGCCGAGATCAACGACCGCCTCCCGGCCGCTTGGGGCGACCAGAACCGGCTCACGCAGGCCGTCGCCAACCTCGTGGATAACGCCCTCAAGTACACGCCTGACGGCGGGTCGGTGACGGTCGCGGGACAGGAACGCGGCGCCCTCCTCGCGGTTTCGGTCAGCGATACCGGCATCGGGATCGCGCCCGAGCACCTGTCACGGATCTTCGAACGGTTCTACCGTGTGGACCGCTCGCGGTCTCGGGCGCTCGGCGGTACGGGTCTCGGCCTCAGCATCGTGAAGCACATCGCGACGTCCCACGGTGGTCGGGTCGATGTCCAAAGCACCGAGGGCCGCGGGAGCCGCTTTACCTTGCTGCTCCCGCCGGCGCCGGACGGCGCGCCGGATCGGGACGCCGGAAGCCCGCCGGACCCCGCTGCTGATTCTTAACCCCTCCTTAACGTTCCGTTCATATTTCGATCGCATGCGGTTAACGGCGGCGCCGTACCGTGGAGAGGGCGGATTCAATCCGCCGTCGGAACAGTCCAAGGAGGCACGAGATGAGCGGTACGCCGTGGCGACGGATCATGATAAGTTTCCTGGTCATCGGCGGGCTGAGCGGAACCACGCTGGCCGGCCTGGGGCCCGCAAGCGGCGCGGGCGTCATCTCGCTCAACGGCGCGGGGGCGACTTTCCCGTTCCCGCTGTACTCCCGGTGGTTCTCGGAGTACAATCGCCAGCACCCGGACGTGCGCATCAACTACCAGTCGATCGGCAGCGGCGGCGGGATCCAACAGGTGAAGCGGGGCACCGTGGACTTCGGCGCGTCGGATGCGCCGCTGTCTGACGCGCAGCTCAAAGAGATGGGCCGCCCGATCGTGCTCATCCCGACGGTCGCGGGCGCGATCGCGATGACCTATAATATTCCCGGGGTCGGGACCGGAATCCGGCTGACCTCGCAGAACATCGTCGCGCTGTACCTGGGGCAGATCACGAAGTGGAATGACTCCAAGCTCGCGGCCGATAACCCCGGGGTGAAACTTCCCGACGTGCCCATCACCATCGTCTACCGCTCCGACGGGAGCGGGACGACATTCCATTTCACCTCCTTCCTGTCAGCGGTCAGCTCCGACTGGTCCGCCAAAGTCGGGCGCGGGACGGCGATCCAGTGGCCCGTGGGGATCGGCGGGAAGGGCAACGAGGGCGTGGCCGGCGCCGTCAAGCAGACCCCGGGCGCGATCGGGTACGTCGAGCTCGCCTATGTGAAGCAGAACAACCTCACGTATGCGGTCGTCAAGAATCGGGACGGCCAGTGGGTCGCCCCGTCGCTCAGCTCGACGACGGCCGCCGCGGCCGGCGGGGCCGCGACCATGGTCAAGACAAACGACGTCCGAGTGTCGATCGCGTACGCGCCGGGGCCCAAGACATACCCGATCGCCGGCTTCACCTACCTCCTGGTTCCGGAGCAGCAGACGGACGGGCTCAAGGGGCGGGCGATCGTCGACTTCCTCTGGTGGGCGATCCACGACGGCGAGAAGGACGCCGCGCTGCTCCTGTATGCGCGGCTGCCGGCGTCCGTCGTCAAGATTGACGAGGGTCTCATCAGAAAGATCACCTACCAGGGCAAGGCGCTCCTGACGGAGAAGTAGCACACCCGCGCATGTCGTTCCACTTCCGGACAGGGAGCAGAGCCGGGGCCCTTCTTCCGCCTCCCGCCCCCTATCGGCCCCGCCGCTGGGCAGACGGGGCGTTCCGAAGCCTCCTCACGGCGTTTGGCCTCTCCGTGATCCTGCTCGTCGCATGGATCGCGGTCGATCTCGTGGGGGCGGCGCTGCCGGCGATACGCCGGTTCGGTCCGGCGTTTCTCTGGACGTCCCGCTGGGATCCTGTACACGGGATCTTCGGCGCGCTGCCGTTCGTCTACGGCACGGTGGCGTCGTCGATCCTGGCGCTGGCGATCGGCGTGCCGATCAGTCTTGGGGTCGCGATCTTTCTGGCGGAGATCTCGCCGGGCCGGGCGTCCGTCGTCCTCTCATTCATGGTCGAGCTGCTGGCGGCGATCCCGAGCGTGATCCTGGGTTTGTGGGGCATCTTCGTCCTCGCCCCCTGGGTGCGGACGTCTGTCGAGCCGGCGTTGTCGGCGGCGTTCGGGTGGCTTCCCTTGTTTCGCGGGCCGGCGTACGGCATCGGGCTGCTGGCCGCGGGGTTGGTCCTGGGGATCATGGTCATCCCGATCATCTCGTCCGTCTCCCGAGACGTCCTCCGGGCCGTCCCCCAGGAGCAGCGCGAAGCGATGTACGCGCTCGGCGCGACGCGCTGGGAGGTGATCCGCCACGCGGTGCTGCCCTACGGACGGGCCGGAATCATCGGCGCGGTGATCCTCGGGTTCGGCCGGGCCTTCGGGGAGACGATGGCGGTGACAATGGTGATTGGCAACCGGCCGCAGATCGTGCCGTCGCTCTTCCAGCCGGCCTACACGATTGCGGCGGCGCTCGCGAACGAGTTCTCGGAAGCCACCTCCGATCTCCACCTCTCTGCGCTCGTCGAGATGGCCCTCGTGCTGTTCGCTGTGTCTCTGCTCATCAATGCCGCCGCCCGGTGGCTCGTCTCGCGGGTGATGCGCGCATGAGGGCGCCCGCGGCGGCCACGGAACGGCGGCGCCGGATCGTCGACCGGGTGATGACGGGGCTCACGCTGGGGGCGATTCTGGTCGCGGTCCTGCCGCTCGCCAGCGTGCTCGGGTATGTCGTCTTGCAGGGCGCCTCGGCGCTGAACTGGGCGTTCTTCACGCATCTTCCCGCGCCGGTGGGAGAGGCCGGCGGCGGCATGGCGAACGCGATGGCCGGGACGCTGACGCTGATCGGCCTGGCGGCGTGCGTCGGAGTGCCGGTCGGCGTCCTGGGCGGCCTGTTCCTGGCCGAGGCCGGCGGCGGGCCGTGGGGGTGGTGGATCCGCTTCACGGCGGACGTGCTGAACGGGATCCCGAGCATCGTGATCGGGGTCTTCGTCTACACGCTCGTCGTCGTCCCCATGAAGCGGTTTTCCGCGCTGGCCGGCGGGCTCGCGCTCGGGATCATCATGATCCCGCTCGTCATGCGCACGACTGAGGAGATGGTGCGCCTTGTCCCCCTGGCGATCCGGGAGGCGTCGCTGGCCTTGGGGATTCCCTGGTGGGTCACGACCCTCCGGATCACGCTCCGCACGGCGACCGCAGGAGTGATCACCGGCGTCATGCTGGCGGTCGCCCGGATCGGCGGCGAGACGGCGCCGCTGCTCTTCACGGCGTTCAACAACCAGTTCTGGCAGTCCCGCCTGGACCAACCGATCGCATCCCTGACCGTCCAGCTCTACAATTATGCGATCGCTCCGTACGACGACTGGCACCGGCAGGCCTGGGCCGGCGCGCTGGTGCTGATGGCGATCACGCTGATCCTCAACGTCGCCGCCCGGGTGGCCGGGCGGCAGCGCGTGGCCGGGGGGAGGTAACGGAGGTGAGTGTGCCAGCGGCTCTGTGGACCCAGGCGCTCTCGGATGCCCTGCCGAAGGGGAAGGCGATGGACAGCGCGGCGCCGGAACGCCTTCACGTGGAGGACCTCCACGCCTACTTCGGACGCGTCCATGCCGTGAGAGGGCTGTCAATCGGCTTCGCGACACACCGCATCACCGCCATCATCGGACCGTCCGGCTGCGGCAAATCAACCTTGCTGCGCTGCCTCAATCGCATGCACGAGGTCGTCCCGGGGGCGTGGATGGAGGGGCGGGTGCTCTTCGACGGCCGTGATATCTATGCGTCCGACGTGGATCCCGTCGCGGTGCGCCGGCGCATCGGGATGGTGTTTCAGCGGCCGAACCCGTTCCCGACGATGTCGATCTACGACAACGTCGCCGCGGGCCTCCGGCTGGTGGGGTTCCGCGACCGGCGGGCGCTCGACGGGATCGTCGAGCGGAGCCTGCGGGAGGCGGCGCTGTGGGACGAGGTCAAGGACGTGCTGGGCAAACCGGGGACGAGCCTCTCCGGCGGTCAGCAGCAGCGGCTGTGCATCGCCCGCGCCCTGGCCGTCCAGCCCGAAGTGCTGCTGATGGACGAGCCGGCGTCGGCGCTCGATCCGGCGTCGACGCTGAAGATCGAGGAGCTGGCGAAAACCCTCCGGGCGACGCTCACGATCGTCATCGTGACGCACAACATGCAGCAGGCCGCCCGCGTCTCAGACAGCACCGCGTTCATGCTGGCCGGGGAGTTGATCGAATTCGGCCCCACCGCGGAGATCTTTACGCGCCCCAAGGAAAAGCGGACGGAAGACTACATCACCGGCCGGTTCGGGTGAATCCTCCCATCGAACGTCTCCGCGCACCGAAGGGCCGGCGCCGGCCGCCCGGCCCGGGATGGAAGGAAGACCCGGGGGAAGACGGGAAGGCTCCGCGAGAAGCTTCACCGGTGCCATCGGGAGGGCCGCGGTGACAACGCGCGAGGCGTTCGATCGCGAGCTGACGCAACTGCAGGACGATCTCCTCCGCATGGGCGCGCTCGTGGAGGAGGCGATCCGGCGCTCGATCGAGGCGCTGCGGGCACGCAGCGTGGAGACAGCCGATGCGATCATCGAGGCCGACAACGCGATCGACGCGCTCCACCTCGACCTGGAAGACCGCTGCCTGCGCCTGATGGCCACGCAGCAGCCGATGGCGAAGGACCTGCGGACGATCGCGGCGGTCTGGACGATGACGATCGACCTCGAGCGCATCGGAGACCACGCCGAGGACATCGCACGGGCCACGAAGCGGATGGCGGAGCAGCCGCTGCTGAAGCCCCTGGTCGATATTCCCCGCATGGCGCAGCTCGTGCAGGAAATGCTGCGCGATGGCCTCGACGCGTTTGTCCGGCGGGACACCGAGCTGGCCCACCGCATGGCGGCGAAAGACGACGAAGTCGACCGCCTGTACAGCCAGGTGTTTCGGGAGCTGCTGACCTACATGATCGAGGATCCAAAAAGCATTCAACGAGCCACCCACCTGTTGATGGTCGCGCAGGCGCTCGAGCGCGCGGGCGACCACGTGACGAACATCGCCGAGCGCGTCATCTACATGGTCACCGGCACGCTCAAAGAGCTGAACGTCTGACGGCACCGCCGCCGATCGCGCCCTGATCCCCGCGGCGGCCCTCCGCCGGCAACCCGGAGCCGCCCGCATCGGCTGGGACTGATCGGGAGGAAGGACCCCCGGCCAGCGGGAAGGCTCATCTCATGGTCGCCCCCGACTTTCGCCGGATCGCCGACGACCATCACGACGAGATCGCCGCGCTCGCCCGCGATCTGGTGCGGATCGATACCACGAACACCGGGGTCATGCCGACCGGCAACGAAACGGAGGCGGCGACCACCCTCCAGCGGACCCTGGTCGCCGCCGGTGTCGACGCCGAGGTTCACGGGCGCGTTCCCGACCGCGGCAACGTCTTCGCCGCGCTGCCCGGGCGGAGCGGGAAGACGGCGCTCGTGTTCCTCTCCCACACCGACGTCGTCCCCGCGGGCGACACCTCACAGTGGACCCATCCGCCGTTCGCCGGCGTGATCGAGGGCGGCTACCTGCACGGCCGCGGCGCGGCGGACATGAAGGGGACGGCCGCGGCCCAGGCGATGGCCCTGATCCTTCTGCGGCGCCAGGGTGTGCCGCTCGCCCATACGGTCGGGTTCGTCTGCGTGGCCGACGAGGAAGCCGGCGGCGCCTACGGGGCTGGCTGGGTTGCGCAGGAGCACGCCGGGCGGTTTCGGGCCGAGGCGTGCCTCAACGAGGGCGGCGGGTCGTTCGTCCAGGCGGCCGGCCGGGAGTGGTGCCTGCTCGGCGTCGGCGAAAAGGGCCGGTACGAGGTGTCGGCCACGTTTCACGGGCGGGGCGCCCACGCGGCCCGCCCGTGGCAGGGCGACAACGTCTTGTACAAGGCGGCGGCGGCGCTCGCCCGCCTGCGCGCGTACGAGCCCGAGCGGGACACGAGCGGGCCGATCTTCGACCCCCTCAGGCACGTGGCGGGACCGGTCACGCCCGCGAACGTCGACGACGTGATCACGCGGCTCAGCCGCGAGTATCCCCGGCTCGCCGATCACGTCCGGCAGGTGTCCCGGATGCTCGTCACGCCGACACTCATCTCGGGCGGGGTCAAGTCGAACAGCGTGCCCGACGTCTGCCGTCTCACGTGCGACGTTCGGGCGCTCCCGCACCAGGGCCCGGCGTACGTCGAAGAGCACGTGCGCGCCCTCCTGGCCGGCGCCGACGTGCGCATCGACCAGACGGCGGTGGCGAACGCGTCCCCCGCGCCGGAGGCCCTGACGGCGATGCTCACCGACGCGCTGCAGCGCGTGATCGGCCGCGCGATCGAGGTCGTGCCGAGCATCAGCGGGGGATTCACCGACTCCCGGTTCGTCCGGGAGCTGGGGGTCCCGGCGTACGGGTTCGCCCCCGGTGACCCGGACAGCGATCCGTCACGGCATCGCGCTCACGGGCCAAACGAGTCCACGGCGCTGCGGGATCTCGTGGTGCAGGCCGCGGCGTTCATGGAGATCGCCTACCGGCTGGCCGCCGGGTGACCGGCGGGGAGGGACAGCGATGTTCACCGCGTTCGTGTTGATCCAGGCCGAGCGCCGGCAGATGCAGGATGTCGCGCGCCGGATCGCCGAAATCCCGGGGGTCGATGAGGTGTACTCGGTCACGGGCGACTGGGACATCATCGCGGTCCTGCGCCTCAAGGACTACAACGGACTCGCCGAGATCGTGACAGGCAAGATGGTGGAGGTCCCGGGGATCGTGCGCACCAACACCCACCTGGCGTTTCGGGCATTTCCCCAGTCGCTCCTCGAGCGCTCGTTCTCGGTTGGGCTCGAGGACGAGCCGCAAGGCGGCGGCAGAGGAGGGACGTCATGAGCACCGATGTGGCGCTGCCGGCGGAGCTCACGCCGGTCCGGCTCACCGGCATGCTGCGAACGATGCTGACGATCCGGCAGTTCGAACAGCGCGCCCTCGAATTGTACCGGGAAGGCGTGATGCGGGGGACGACCCACCCCTACATCGGGATGGAAGCGGTGGCGGTCGGGGCCTGCGCCACGCTGCGCCCGTCGGACAAGATCACGAGCACGCACCGCGGGCACGGCCACTGTCTGGCGAAGGGCGGCGACCCGCGGCTGATGATGGCGGAGCTCCTCGGCAAGGTGACCGGCTACTGCAAGGGCAAGGGCGGCTCGATGCACATCGCCGACGTCGACGCCGGGATCCTCGGCGCCAATGGGATCGTGGGTGGAGGAATGGGCCTCGCCACCGGCGCGGCTCTGGCGGCCCGGCTCGCGGGCCGCGACGACGTCAGCCTCTGTTTCTTCGGGGACGGCGCCCTCAACCAGGGGATTCTGCATGAGGCCAGCAACCTCGCCGCGATCTGGAAGCTGCCCGTCGTCTACATCTGCGAAAACAACCAATACGCGATGTCCGCCCGCGCGGACCGGTTCACCTCGGTGCCGGATCCCTCGGTCCGCGCCGCGGCGTACGGGTTTCCTGGCGTGAGCTGCGACGGAATGGATGTCCTGGCCGTGTATCGAACGGTCGAGCGCGCCGTGGCGCGGGCTCGGGCCGGCGACGGACCATCGCTGGTCGTCTGCGTCACCTACCGCTACATGGGGCATCACGTGGGCGACCCCCTGAACTACCGTGACAAGGCAGAGGTCGACGAGTGGCGCACCCGGGACGCGATCGAGCGCTTCCGGCAGATGCTCGTGGCGCAGAAGGTCCTCACGGCCGCCGCCGCGGATGCGCTGTGCGCGGAGGTCGAGGGCGACATCGAGGCCGCGGTCGCGTTCGCCAAGGCCAGCCCGGAGCCGGCGGTCAGCCAGTTGGCGGAGGACGTGTACGCATGAGCCGGCCCGCGGTCGAGACCGCGTCCACCGCGCCGGCCGGGACGCGCGTCCTCACGTACGCGGAGGCCCTCAACGAGGGGCTTCGTGAGGAGATGCGCCGGGATCCCCGGGTGTTCGTGATGGGCGAGGACGTGGCCGTCTGGGGCGGCGGCGGCGTCTTCGGCGTGACCAAAGGCCTCGTCGAAGAGTTCGGCGCCGAACGGATTCGGGACACGCCGATCTCGGAGGAGGCGATCGCCGCGCTCGCCGTCGGCGCCGCGATGGCCGGGGCCCGGCCGGTCGCGGAGTTTATGTACGCCGACTTCATGACGCTGGCGATGGAGCCGATCGTCAACCAGGCCGCGAAGATCCGCTACATGTTCGGCGGCAAGGCCCGGGTGCCGGTCGTGTTCCGGGCCCAGGAAGGCGCGGGGCGGGGGAACGCGGCCCAGCACTCGCAGTCCCTCGAGGCGTGGTTCTGCCACATCCCCGGCCTCAAGGTCGTGACGCCCAGCACGCCGGCCGACGCCAAGGGGCTCCTCGTGAGCGCGATTCGCGACGACAACCCCGTGGTGTTTCTCGAGCACAAGATGCTCTATAACACCAAGGGGCCGGTGCCGGCGGGGGAGCATACGGTGCCCCTCGGCGTCGCGGACGTGAAGCGCGAGGGGCGCCACGTGACGGTCGTCGGCATCCACACGATGGTGCACAAGGCGCTCGCCGCCGCGGAGACGCTGGCCCGCGAGGGCATCGAGCTCGAAGTCGTGGACCCGCGGACGCTCGTTCCCCTGGACGTCGAGACGATCGTCGCGTCGGTCCGCAAGACCGGGCGGCTGATCGTCACCCACGAGGCGTACGAGCGGGCCGGCATCGCGGCCGAGATCATCACGCAGGTGATCACCGCGGCGTTCGACTCGCTGGATGCGCCCCCGGTGCGCCTGTGCGCCAAGAACGTACCGATTCCCTACAACGCCGGGCTCGAGGCGGCCGCGCTCCCGCAGACCGACGACATCGCGGCCGCCGCGCGCCAGTTACTGGCCTGATGGCGATCGAGGTCGTCCTCCCCAAACTCGGCCTGACCCAGGAAGAGGGCACCATCGTCCGGTGGCTCAAGCCCGAGGGAGACCGGGTGGTGAAGGGCGAGCCCCTCTTTGAGGTGATGACCGACAAAGCCACCCTCGAGGTCGAGGCGCCGGCCTCGGGAGTCCTGCTGCGAATCCTGGTTCCCGAGGGCGGGACCGCGCCCGTCGCCACGCCGATCGCGCTCATCGGGGAGGCCGGCGAGGCGATCACGGCTGCGCGGCCTTCCGGATCTCGGGATGGCGCGGGCGCGCGTTCCCCGCAGGCCGCCCCTTCCGCTTCCGCCGCCCCTTCTACCTCCGGCTCGCCGGCTGCGAGCGGAGCCTCGACGGCGGGTGGAGTCTCGACCGCGGCCGGGTCGGATGCGCGAGTCCGGATCTCGCCCCGCGCGCGGGCGCTGGCCGAGGCGCGCGGCGTGGACGTCCGCACGCTGGCCGGCACGGGTCCCGGCGGACGGATCGTGGAGCAGGACGTGCAGCAGGCGCTGGGGGCCACGGCGGCCGGTCGACCGGCCGCGGGATCCGCCGCGCCCGGACGGTCTGCCGCCGCCGCACCATCCCCGGCCGCGGCGCGGATGCGGTCGATCATCGCCCGCCGCATGATGGAGAGTCTGCACGCGACCGCGCAGCTGACGCTCACGACCGAGGCCGACATGGCCGACGCCGTGCGGCTGCGCGAGGAGATCGGGGCCGAGCTCGAGCGGCGCGAGGCCGTGCACGTCACCTACACGGACCTCATCGTCCGCGCGGCGGCGCTGGCGCTCCGGGACCACCCGGCCGTCAACGCCCGCTGGGATGGCGACGGCGTCCGGCGCCTTGACGAGATCCACGTCGGCGTGGCCGTCACGCTCGACGAGGGCCTCATGGTGCCGGTGATCCGCCACGCCGACCGCGCCACCGTGGCCCAGATCTCCGCCAGGCTGCGCGATCTCTCCCTGCGGGCGCGGCAGGCGCAAATCCGGCCGGAGGAGTTGGAAGGACACACGTTCACGGTGACCAACCTCGGGATGTTCGACGTCGACGCGTTCACGCCGATCCTGAACCCGCCGGAGGCCGCCATTTTGGGGGTCGGCCGGGTGCGCCGCCGGCCGGTGGCGGCCGGCGACCGTGTGGAGATCCGGCCGACGCTGGTGCTGTCCCTCACGTTCGATCACCGGGTCGTGGACGGCGCGCCCGCGGCGCAGTTCCTGCAGCGCGTCAAGCACATTCTCGAACACCCGTACCTGCTGCTGCTGCCGTAAGAGGGGCCGGCGGCGATTTTCACGAATGGCCGGGACCGGGAGGGTGCCGCATGACGGAAACCGTGGATGTCGTCGTAATCGGCGCCGGACAGGCGGGGCTCTCGCTGAGCCATGAGCTCTCTCACGCAGGAGTCGAGCACGTCGTCCTGGAGCGCGGCCGGGTGGGCGAGGCATGGCGCAGGCGCTGGGACAGCTTCTGCCTGGTCATCCCCAACTGGACGGTTCGGCTGCCGGGCAGCCCTTACCGCGGTGGTGATCCGGATGGCTTCATGCCCAGAGATGACATCGTGGCTCATCTCGCGGGCTACGCGCAGAGCTTCGGGGCGCCGGTGCGCGAGGGAGTCAGCGTGTCGGCGTTGGACACAGGCGACGACGGCGGCTTCCTCCTGCGCACGTCGTCGGGCGAGATTCGCGCCCGGCAGGTCGTACTCGCCTCAGGCGCATATCAGAAGCCGCATCGGCCTCCCGCGGCCGCCCAGCTTCCCGCATCCCTCCATGTGATCGACGCGGAGGACTACACGAACCCCAAAGCGCTTCCGCCAGGTCCGGTGCTCGTGGTTGGCAGCGGGCAGACCGGCTGCCAGCTGGCCGAGGAGCTCGTCGAGGCCGGGCGGGACACCTACCTGGCGTGTGGACGCGCTCCGTGGATACCCCGGCGGATAGATGGCCGGGACACCATCGCATGGATTGTTGAGACGCCGTTCATGGAAACCACCCTGGCCGATCTTCCCAGTCCGCTGGCGCGCCTCGGCGCAAACCCGCAGGCCAGTGGCGGCCGAGGAGGGCACGACCTCCACTACCGGACACTGAAGGCGTTAGGCGTCAACATGCTGGGTCATTTCATCGGTGTCGAAGACGGCGTGGCTCACTTTGCGCCCGACCTGGCCGAGTCCGTTGCCTTTGGCGACGCCCGCTACTCCGACGTGTGCGGGCTCATCCGGAAGAGCTGCGCGGCACGGGGAGCGAAGCCGCCTGAGATGCCACCGCCGCTGCCGTTCAGCGCCGGTCCCGCGGAGCGGCTGAAGCTTGGCGGGATTGGCGCCGTCATCTTTACATCCGGCTTTCGGCCGGACTACACACGCTGGGTCAGGTTGCCGTCGGCATTCGATGACCTGGGTTTCCCGATCCAAAAAGACGGCTCAAGCACGGTCATTCAAGGGTTGCACTTCATGGGCGTGCATTTCCAGCGCAAGCGCAAGTCGGCGACCTTCCTTGGCGTGGCGGAGGATGCGGCTGTGCTCGCCGAGAGGATCGTGGCCCAGCAGCGGTCGACGTAGGCTAATCGTTAACCGTCGCGCAGCAGAAATTCCGGACCAAACCGCTCCACGTTCGGACAGCCGATCTGGCCCATGACGAGATCGATCTCGTCGCGGAGGATCTCGATCGCCTTCTTTGCACCGGGGCGCCCGCCGGCGGCGACGCCGTACACGGCCGCCCGGCCTACGAAAACGAAGCGCGCCCCCAGGCACAATGCCACCACGATGTCGGACCCGCGCCGCACCCCGCTGTCGAGCATCAGCGTCAGCTTGTCCCCGACGGCCGCCTTGATCGCCGGGAAGACGTCGATCGGCGCCGGAGCGCGGTCGAGCTGGCGGCCCCCATGGTTCGAAACGATGACCCCATCGGCGCCGATTTGGGCCGCGCGGACCGCGTCGTCTGGATGCAGGATTCCTTTCACGATCAACGTGCGCGGCCAGAGGCGCCGGTAGATCTCGAGCTCGCGCCAGGTTTGCGCGGGAGCAGGGAACTGCGAGGTGTAATGGCTGACGATCTCCGCGGGGCCTGCGCCCGCGCCGGCGTACGGCGCCCAATTCTCGAAGGCCGGCACGCCCCCGTGCCGCAGGTATTCGGCGACCCACGCGGGGTGCGTGAGGGCCTCCAGCACGGTCGACGGCTTCAGCTTGACCGCGAGGGACCAGCCGTTGCGGATGTTGCGTTCCCGCTTCGAGCGGACGGGTACGTCCACCGTCAGCACCAGGGCGCCGAGCCCGGCGTCGCGCGCCCGGCGGATTTGATCCTCCGAGATCTTCGTGTCGCGCGCGCCATAGAGCTGGTACCAGGTGTGGTCCGGCGCGATCCGCGCCGCGGCTTCGAGCGCGGCGTTGCTGCCGCCGGACATCACGAACGGAATGTTCGCGGCCGCCGCTGCCTCGGCCAGCATAAGATCGCCGCCTCGACGGTAGAGGCCCACGAGTCCGGTCGGCGCAATGCCGAACGGGCTGCCATAGGTGCGGCCGAACAGCGTCGCGGATTGGGTGCGTGTGGAGACATCGACCAGGTACCGTGGGACCAGCCGGTACCGCTGGAATGCCGCTTCGTTCCGCCTCAGGCAGTGCTCGTCCTCCAGGCCGCCCTCGATGTAGTCGAAGACGATGCGCGGCAGGCGCCGTCTGGCCAACCGGTGCAGGTCTTCAATGTTGATGGCATGATCGATGTTCATCTTTCGGGGTATTTCCCGAGGCGGTGGGCTCGTCCTGCCCATATCGCGCCGAGCGGCCACCGGAACCGGAGCAGGTCAACGTATGCCACCACTCCTATTATTGTCATGCCATCTTGAAAGTGGTATATTTGGACGAGGTGACATGAATGAAAACCCGGACTTCTCTGGGCAAGGGTGGACGCCTCGTGATCCCCGCGCCCTACCGAAAGGCGCTCGGGCTCAAGGCCGGCGACCCTGTGGTGGTTCGACTGGAGGGCAAGGAGATCCGCATCCTGACACCTGAGCAGGCGCTCGAGCGGGCGCAGGAGATTGTCAGCAAGTACGTCGCGAAGGACCGATCATTGGTTAAGGAGCTGATCAAGGAACGGAGAGGGGAAGCAAAGCGTGAGTAGTTTTGTCCTGGATGCTTCTGCTCTCCTCGCCGCCCTTCACCGCGAACCCGGATTCGAGCGCTGGCAGGCGTACGTTGCGGATGGGATGATCAGCACTGTGAATCTTTCTGAGGTCATCGCGAAGCTCCTGGACGCCCCGATGCCGGTCGATCGGGCTGTCTCGGCCCTGGCCGTGTTGAATCTGACCCCGGTCGACTTCGATCGTGCGCAAGCGCTCGCGGCGGCGGAGGTGCGAAACCGGACGAAGCATCTCGGGCTCTCCCTTGGAGACCGCGCGTGTCTCGCGCTCGCCCGAACGCGACGGCTCCCGGTTCTGACCGCGGATCGCGCTTGGGAGAAGCTGAAGGTAGGCGTTGAGATCACTCTTTTGCGGTAGGCGAAGACGAGCACGCTCCGCCTGAGGCGGAGGAGATAGTAACGCGATGCAGGTGTTTGTGGCCGGTGGAACTGGAGTCGTGGGCCGCGCGGCGCTGCAGGCGATGATCGAGGCCGGCCACCGCGTCAGGTCGAGCGCGCGGGGGCAGGAGAAGGCCGATCTCGTCAGACGCCTGGGCGCCGACCCCGTCGACGTCGATCTTGACGATGGGGCGGGGTTGCGGCAGGCGATCGCCGGCTCCGATGCGGTCGTGCGCCTCACCACGAAGATCCCGCAGCCGATGTTGAAGATGCGAAGCCCCGCCGCGTGGCGGGAAACCAATCGGCTCCGCACCGCCGGCGCCCGCCGCCTGGTCGATGCTGCCATCGCGGCGCGTGTTCCCGCGTACATCCATGAGTCGATCACCTTCGTCTACGCGGACGGCGGAGATCAGTGGCTCGACGAAGACGCCCGCGTGGACGACGGGGGCACCGAGATCTTGCGCGCGGCCCTGGAAGGAGAACGAGAGGCCGCGCGCTTCTCTGACGCCGGGGGCCGGGGGATCGTGCTCCGCTTCGGCGCGTTCTACGGGCCGGATGCGCCGTCCACGGCCGAGACGGTGGCCATGGCGAGGCGGCGCATCCTCGTCCAGATCGGGCCCGGGAGCAGCTACTTCTCGTCGGTGTACGTGTCGGATGCCGCGCGCGCGGTGGCCGCCGCTCTCGGCGCCCCGGCGGGCATCTACAACGTTTGCGACGACACGCCGGTCACGTTTGCCGAATATCTCGACACGGTCGCGATGGCGGCCCGGGCACCGCGGCCGCGCCGCCTGCCGGTCGTGCTCGGTCCGCTGGTGTTCGGGGTCGCGTGGAAGTACCTGGCGCGGTCCCAGCGGGTCTCGAATGGGCGACTCAAGTCCGTGTCGGGATGGGCGCCGGCGGTCGGGAGCGTCGCCGACGGCTGGCCGATGGTGCTCTCCCGGCTTGGCCCGGAGCATCGGTAGCCGGCCGCCGGGCACCAAGGTACCTCCGGAAGACGGCCCGCCCGGCACCGGTAAGGACGCCGGCGCGCGTTGCCGGTGCGAGCCGGTTCGGGGGATTGGCGACGTTCTTCCCGAAGCATTCCTCCATGACGATGCGGAGACCCGATGACGTGGCCCGGGCGATCGCCCAGGTCGGCGCCGAGATGGCCCCCGCGGTGGTCGCCCAGCTCCAGGCTGCGGTGCGGATCGACAGTGTGAACCCGGCGCATGCCGGGACTGGGGGGGAAGGCGCGGTCCAGGCGTTCGTCGCCGCGGAGCTGGAGCGGATCGGCTGCCGGGTCGAGATGTGGGAGCCCGATGCCGACGCGCTGGTGTCGGCGTATCCATTCTTGCGCGCCTCCGTGCCTGCCGAAGGCTTCCGCGGCCGGCCGAACGTCCTCGGGTGGTTCCCGGCGACGGCGCCGCCGGACGGCCGGCGTGTCCACCTCATCCTGAACAGCCATGCGGATACCGTCGCCCCCGGGGACCCCGCGGCGTGGCCGTTCGCGCCGCTTTCCGCCACCGTGAGCGACGGCCGGATGTTCGGTCTGGGAACGGTGGACGCCAAAGGCTGTCTCGTCACGTTCCTCGGCGCGCTGGGGGTGCTCCACGAGGCTGGCATCATCTTGCGGGAGCCGGTGCTGATCCAGTCGGTCGCAGACGAAGAGAACGGCGGCGCCGGAACCCTGGACTGCATCCGCCGCGGCTATACGGCCTCCGCTGCCGTCGTCGGGGAGCCGACGTCCCTCGTCGTCTGCCCGGGAACACGCGGCTCCGTCACGTTGGCGCTTCGCGTGACCGGCCGGCGGGCGCATCCCGGGGAAGGCTGGCGCGGCGTGAACGCCATCCAGATGGCGTGGCGCTACGTGCAGGCGCTCGAACAGCTCCGCCTCGACCTGGAGCGGACCGCCATGCACCCGCTGTGGCGGCCGCTGCCCGCCGGGCACGTCTGGAACCTGACGGCGCTCAACTCGGGACCGCCCGGTCCCGCGGTGCCGGATGGCTGCGAGTTGCAGTACAACATCGGGGCGATCGGGGGGGAGCGTCTCGCCGATCTGCGGAGCGCCGTCGAGGCCGTGATCGCCCTGGTGACGGCGGAGGATGCCTGGCTGGCCGCGCATCCACCCGAGCTGCGGTGGGTAGGCCTGGCGATGGATCCGGCCCTCACCGACCCGGAGCATCCCGCGGTGCGCGCTTTTGTCGCGGCTGGGCGGGAGCTCGGAGAGCCGGCCGCGGTCACCGGGCTGTCGGCGATTACCGACGGCCGTCACCTCGTCAACTCGGGAGGGATCCCGACGATCAACTTTGGTCCGGGCGAGATCCACCGGTGCCACAGTCCTGAAGAAGCGCTCCCGCTCGAGGAGTTGCGGCGGGCCACGACCTGGGTCGCCGCATTCACCGCCCGGTACTGCGGCGTGGCGCCCGAATCCAGGGCGTGACGCCGACGCCTGGGGCAGTGTGAGGAACGTGAAGCAGAGGCGTGAGGAAGCGGAAGAGACGCTGTCGCATGGGGACATCGATGAAGCGGAAGAGACACTGTCGCATGGGGGGACGTCGATGAAGCGGTTCGTGAGCGTGCTGATCGTGGGCCTTGTCCTCGCGTCGCTGTGGGAGATGCCCGCCTGGAGTCAGCGGCCGTCGCAGGCCGTGATCGCCATCTGGGGACTCCCGATTCGTGTCCTGGGCAGCAACGAGGCCGTCACCGGGTACGTGAGTCTGTTGATCAACGACTCGCTCACCGCGGTCGATGGGGCGGGCACCGTGGAAGGGCGCCTCGCCGAGAAGTATCCGGCCTCGCCGGACGGCAAGACGTACGTGATCACTCTCCGAGACGCCAAGTTCCAAGACGGCACCCCGGTCACCGCCCGGGACGTGAAGTTCACGTACGGGCTGTACCTGCATCCCAAGTATCCGACCACACCCCCGGCCCTGCTCGAGATCGCCGGCGCCCGGGACTACAAAGCCGGCAAGGCGGTCTCGGTGACCGGCATCACCGTGGTCAACCCCCGGACCGTGCGGTTCATCCTGGACCGGCCATACCCGTTCTTCTATGAGCAGATCGGGGGGCAGCCGGTCCTGCCCGAGCACGCGCTGGCGAACGTCGACGTTGCCCGGCTCCAGGAGGCGGCGTTCACCCGCAAGCCGATCGGGGCGGGGCCCTACCGCTTGACCGACTGGCGGGAGAAGGAGAGCATGACGTTCGACGCGTTCCCGGGGTACTGGAAGGGCGCGCCGACCCTCGGGCGGGTGGTCCTGAAGCTGATCCCCGAAGACGCCACCGTGATGGCCGAGCTGCGCGCCGGGAACATCGACGCGGGGCGGATCCTCCCGGATGCGTACAGCAGCTTCCGCGACGACGCGCGGGTGACGGTCCTCCGCGTGCCGGGGGATACCTACTACTGGTTCGCCCCGAACGTCCGCCTGCCGATCTTCCAGGACGTGCGCGTTCGCCAGGCCATGGCGTACGCAATCAATCGGGAGGAAATGCTGAGGGCGCTGTACGGAGGACTGGGCACGCCGGCGCAGACCCCCATTCACCCCAGCCTCTGGCAGTTCGCCAAAACCGTGAAGGGGCCCACCTACGACCCCGCCAAAGCCAAACAGCTCCTGGCCGAAGCCGGGTGGGCGCCCGGGCCTGATGGGATGCTCCAGAAGGGCGGGCAGCGGTTCAAGGTCAAGTACGGATTCCTGGCCGGGAAAGAGTACCAGAACCAGGCGCTGCTGATCCAACAGTACCTGCGCGCCGTCGGCATGGACGTGGAGGTGCAGGCCTTCGAGCGGGGGGACTTCTTCAGCCGCTACTTTACCCCCGGCGGGCCGGTCGAGATCGTGGGCATCGCCTGGTTCAACCTGCTGTTTCCCGTCCAGAGCGAGCTCGAACAGAACTTCAAGAGCACGGGCGACGTCGCCCGGATCATCGGCTACCGCAGCCCGGAGATGGACCGCTTGCTCGATCAGGCGATCCTGACGCGGGACCGCACCCGGCAGAAGGCGGTCTACGAGCAGATTCAGCAGCTCGTAGCGCAGGACGTCCCGCGCATCCTGACGATCCGCCCTGACGTGATTTGGGGCGTCCGGAAGACCGTGACGCTGCCCGCGGGGATCGGCTCACTGCGCGGTTTCTTCGGATCCGTGCCGGGGTGGACGGCGCGGTAGGACCCGCCGGGCGTGGGCGGCTACTTCCTCCGGCGTCTCGTCGTGCTCGTCCCCCTCCTCTTTGGGGTCACGGCGATCACCTTTGCGCTGCTGGTGCTCGCGCCGGGGGATCCCGTCGTGTTCCTCATCCCCCCGGAACAGCGGGGGCTGGCGGACGTGGCGTTGATGCGGCACCAGCTCGGTCTGGATCGCCCGCTCCCGGCGCAGTATGTCTCCATGATGGCGGACATGGTCACGGGACGCCTCCGGAGCTTCGGCGACCGGCGGCCGACGACGCGGCAGGTCGGCGACGCCCTGCCGACGACGCTCATCCTCACCGGTACGTCGCTGGCCTTGACGGTGGCCCTCGCGCTCCCGATCGCGGTGCTGTCCGCCCGCCGTCCCTACAGCCCGCTGGATCACGCCGCGACGCTGTTCTCCCTGCTCGGCATCTCGCTCCCGAGCTTCTGGTTCGGGCTGGTCCTGATCTTCATCTTCACCGCGCAGCTCGGCCTGCTGCCGGCCAGCGGGATCCGGCCGACCGGCGCCGAGGGGTACAGTCCCGGGCTGATCTGGCGGTACTTGCTCATGCCGACGGTCGTCCAGGCGTTGAGCATCCTCCCCGTGCTGGTCCGCTACGCCCGGTCGTCCCTCCTGGACCAGCTGGCCCAGGATTACGTGCGGGTTGCGCGGAGCAAGGGCCTCACCGAACGGATGGTGCTGCTCAAGCACGTCGCGCGGAACTCGCTCATCCCGGTTGTGACGATCCTCGCGCTGCTCATCCCCTTTCTCCTCAGCGGGTCCGTGGTGGTCGAAACGATCTTTGCGCTCCCGGGCCTGGGGCGGCTCGCGGTGAATGCCGCGCTCTCCCGCGACTACCCGTCCGTGCTGACGACGACCACCCTGGCCGGCATCCTGGTCGTGCTGAGCAACCTGCTCGCCGACCTCGGCTACTTCTATCTCGATCCGCGCGTCCGGGACGCCTAGCCCCAGCCGGCCATGGCGACGACGGTCCTCTCCCTGCGGCCGGCCCGGCCTCGGGCTGGACGCCGCGGTCCGGGGCACCGGTTCGCCAGGAATCCTCGCGCCATCGCCGGCGCCGCGCTGATGCTCGTCTTCTTTGGCATGGCGGCGGCCGCGCCCCACCTGGCGCGCTATCCCGCCGATCAACCGCATCTGCTCGCCACCCTCCACCCGCCCGGCGGCCCCTACGTTCTCGGGACCGACAACCTCGGGCGCGATATCTTCAGCCGGATCATCATCGCGTCGCGCGTGTCCCTGGCCATCGGGATCTTGTCGATGGTGGTGTCCCTCGTGATTGGAATCGTCATCGGCGCGCTGGCCGGGTTCTTCGGTGGGCCGCTCGACGTCATCCTGATGCGCCTGACGGACATCGTGCTCGCGATCCCGGTCTTCTTCCTGACCGTGGCGTTTCTGGCGATGTTCGGGCCCAGCGTCCCGGGGCTGATCTGGATCATCGGATTGACGGCGTGGCCGCCCACGGCGCGGCTCGTGCGCGTGGAGTTTCTCGGCCTGCGCGTGCGCGATTTTGTCTCGGCGGCGCGCGCCGCGGGCGCCTCCGACGCGCGGATCATGCTCCGGCACATCCTCCCGAACGTCGTGCCGGTCATCGTGATCTCCGCGACGCTCCGCGTGGGGCTCGCCATTCTGACCGAGGCCGGGTTGAGCTTTCTCGGGTTGGGGGTGCAGCCTCCCGCCCCGAGCTGGGGGAACATCATCGCCGACGGCCGGGAGTACCTCGGGATCGCCTGGTGGGTCTCCTTCTTCCCCGGGATGTGTGTCTTCCTGGCCGTGATGGCGTTCAACCTCGTCGGGGACGGCCTGCGCGACGCGTTTGACCCGAAGCTGCAGGTGTGATCGAGCGGGGACCGGGCGGACTGCGCCGAGGGACGCGCAGGCGCGCGGGATGCGAGGCACGGGATGCGAGGCGCGGGATGCGAGAGGGGTGGGCGATGAGCCGGACAATTCTACACGGGGCGCGCGTTTTTGACGGAACCGGCCGGCCGCCGGCCGAGCGGGTCACGGTCGTGCTTGAGGCGGACCGGATCGCCGACGTGGTTTCGGAGGCCGGCGTCGGGGCCGGCCCCTCCGACGAACGGATCGACCTGACAGGATGCACGCTGCTTCCGGGACTGATCGACATGCACGTGCATCTCGGCTGGGGTTCCCGCGGCTTCTCGCCGACCCCCGCGACGATCGCGCTGGGCGCCGCCCGCAACGTGCGATCGGCGCAGGCGGCGGGGATCACCACCCTGCGAGACGTCGGGACGCTCGGTGGCGTGGCGATGGCGGTGCGGGACGCGGTCACCCGGGGGGATATCGCCGGATCTCGGGTCGTCCCCTGCGGGCAGATCATCTGCATGACCGGAGGGCACGGCTCCGAGCCTCCCGCGCCCCCCGGCATGGCGCGCGAGGCCGACGGTCCGGATGACTGCCGGCGCGCCGTGCGCGAGCAGGTCAAGGCGGGCGCCGAGTGCATCAAGGTCACCACCAACGGGCCCTTGAACGTGGTCGAGTTCACCCAGGCCGAAATGAATGCTCTGGTGGACGAGGCACACCGGCTGGGGAGACGGGTGGCCTGTCACGCCTCGATCCTCGAGTCCACCCGGATGGCGGTTGCCGCCGGGGTGGATACGATCGAGCATGGGTGCGATCTCGACGAAGAGACCGTGCGCCGGATGGCCGACCAGGGGATCATCCTGGTGCCCACGCTGCTCGTGACCAAGCTGGTCATGGACCGGTGGGAGGAGTACAAGGCGATCCCGATGATGAAGTCGATACCCACCCGGGCGCGGCGTCACGTCGAGAGCTTCCAGATGGCCCTGGCGGCCAAGCTCACGATGGCGGCCGGGACCGACATATTCTTCGGTTTGGGCGCCTTCGAATCGCTGCCGGCCGAGATCGAGCACATGGTCGCGTCCGGGATGCGGCCCACGGATGCCCTGGTGGCCGCGACGCACCATGGGGCACAGGCGCTCGGACTGGAGAATGAGGTGGGGGTGATCGTGCGAGGCAAGCAGGCCGATCTCCTGGCGGTGACCGGCGATCCGACGACCGACATCCGCACCTTGAACCACGTGCGTCTCGTCATTCAAGGAGGCCGCATCGTGCGAAACGGAGGCGGGCCGGCTCGATAAAGATGGACCTCCATATTGCTACAAATATGTAGCTGCCGTACTACACTATTGTCGCAAGCATTTGGCTTGCCGCCCACCAATTTGCGTTTGATACATTAATGTAGCAAGAATACTACAATTATGTTATAATGCATCCGTTATGGAAGACAGGCTCTTCGGTTCGGCGAACAGGACGGACACCCTGGTCACAATCGGGCGGCTCGAGCGTACATATGTTTCCGAGATCGCCCGAGTGCTCAATCGGCGGGTCATAGAGATCCAGCGCACCGTTGCCTCACTCGAACGAGCCGGGGTCATTGTTAGCAGCCGCGTAGGCAACACCAGAATAGTGGAATTGAATCCCACCTACTGGGCGAAAGATGAGCTTTACGCCTTGCTGCTGCGCATGAGCGAGATGCCGGCTTATGCGAAGTTCTGGTCGACGATCCGACGACGCCCTCGGGCAATAGGCAAGCCCATATGAATTTTGTGGCGATGTCCCTGGTCGAAGTGGCCGCCGCTGTCGCTACGCACCTTCGGGTCTATGGCATAGAGGTCGTCATTGTCGGCGGCAGCGCGATCACGTCGCACGTTCCTCAGGTGTATACGTCTATGGACATCGATTTTGCCGTCACGTCCGGGAGCGATCGCCGCACAATCGCGCGCGCGTTAAACGAGATCGGCTTCCAGCAGCGAGGGCGCATCTTTGCGCATCCCGATACGACGTACACGCTGGACTTTGTCGCGGATACACCATACATTGATCGAGAGCCAGTATACGACTTTGCTGAGATTCGTACGTCGATCGGCTCCGTGCGAGTCTACCATCTCGAAGACGCCATAGCGGACCGCATCGCGGCGTTCTTACACTGGAGCGATTCTGAATCACTAGACGTGGCCGAACGGTCCGCCACGGCCGCGCGCGATCGTCTGACGTGGGAGCGCATTGACGTTGCTTTGCAGAGACTCGATGCGAGCACGCCGGAAAGCGTGCGGCGAATGGCCCTGGCACGCGAACGTTTACGGAGGGCCATCACAGAAGTATAAGGAATCCCGGAGAATCAGCAAGGCGCCCGATGGCGGCGAGGCGGTAGGCGATAGCGGCAGCCAGCCAGTGGAACCGGTGCAGAAAAACGGTTTGGGAATAACCGTGTCCTTAACCACGTGCGTCTCGTCATTCAAGGAGGCCGCATCGTGCGAAACGGAGATGTGCCCACAAGGTAGGTAAAGGTTACACCTCCATGCTAGGATGATCATGGAATGTAGCTCCGGCTGCGTGCCGAGCGAGGGGGAAGCTGTATGCGCTCGTGGATCGCCGCATTGGCTCTGACCGTGATAGGACTTCTGAGTCTCAGCGCTGTGCCCGCACCGGCCCAGACAGTGTGCCAGGAGGTGGTCAGCGTCACCACTCGGACGTCCAGCCCGCTGGCGCTCACTCCGCTCGACGCGATTGCCTTTCCGGTGGCGCCCGTTCCGGCGTCGTCCACCGTCGTCCGCCGGATCACCATCTGCCCGGCTGCCGTCCCGCCTCCGACCGTCGTGTCCCCGTTCACCTTCCCGGTGATTGCGCCGATCGCTCCCGTCGTGTCCCCGTTCGTCTTCCCGGTGATTGGGCCGGTCGTCATCGGAACCTCCGGGGGCGCCGTCGATCCTCCGTCGGGCGCGCCGTCCGCGCCGGCGCCCTCGTCGATCGCTCCGCGGCCCGCGGCGCCGGTGATCGTGGGGACCGTCCCCCGGGACACCGTTCGGGATCTCGCGGAGGGGAGCGAACAATACGACCGGATGGTCGTCAGCGTCACCGGCACCGTGGGCGTGGTGCAACTGGGTGCGGATGGCCACGGTAGTCAGCTCACGACGTTTACCCTCGAGGCCCAGGGCACATCGATCGGCGTCCTCGTCTGGGGACGTCCCGTCGTCCGGGCGGGCGAGCGTGTCCGCGTGACCGGGCCCTTCTACGTCTCGACGCCGTTTGTCGGGTCCGCGGGCGATCCGTGGCACGACGTGGTGGAGGCCCAAGTCCTTGCCCGGTAAGCGGGACTAGTTCGCGGCGATGCGGTTCCGGCCCGAGGTGGATTACTATGAAATTCTACAAGTGCACCCGCACGCGTCCCCGGAGATGATCAAGAAGGCGTACCGGACCCTCATGGGGGAGATGGGCGCCCATCCCGACCTCGGCGGAGACGAGGAGCACGCCAAGCTGATCAACGAGGCTTACGCGGTCCTCGCCGACCCCGATCTCCGGCGGGCCTACGATCGGGCGCGGAGCGCGCGGGCCGGCGTGGGCCCGTTCGGGCCCCCCCGCGGGGCGGATGGACAGCTCGAGGCGCTTGGCGACTTCGTGAGGAAGGCGCTGCTCTCGGCGATCGTCGTCGTGGCCGGGACGATGATCGCCCGCGTGCTCAAGAACCCCGTCCTCGACCTCGCCGATCTCGTCGCGATGATCGTCGTGCTGCTCCGGATCTGGGGCCAGGTCGCAGCGGTGGCCCGGCGCTAGAGAGCGAAGCACCGCGGCACCTGCGCGAGGCCCGAACCACGGCCGTCAGCAGGAGATGTCTCGCGTTCCAGAGGAATAATCACGCGTGGATAGATTTCGCCTGGGCGTGGACATCGGCGGCACGTTCACCGATTTTGTGTTGCTGAACGAAAGCTCCGGGGCGCTCGACATCCTGAAAATTCCGACGACGCCGCGCGCGCCCGCGTCGGCAGTGACCGAGGGCGTCCGGATGCTCGCGCGGCGCTTGGGGATTGACCCGGCGGCGATCGATTACTTCGTGCACGGCACGACGCTAGCCGTGAACACCCTCATCGAACGTTCGGGGAGTCCCACTGGGCTTCTCGTGACAAGCGGGCTGGAAGATATCTTGGAACTCCGCCGATTGAGGCTGCCCGACCCGCAGAACTTTTTCACGGACCCGCCGGCGCCGCTGGCCCCACGCGAGGCGGTGCGCGGCATCGACGAGCGGCTCGGGCCCACGGGAACGGTTGAGCGGGCCGTGGACCTCGACGAAGCGGAGGCGAAGGCGGCGGACCTCGTGGCCGCGGGGTGCCGCGCGCTGGCGATCTGCTTTCTCCACGCCTACGCGAACGACGCGCACGAGGCGGCGGTCAAACAGCGGGTGGCGGCGCGCTTCCCCGACCTGTTCGTGTGCACGTCCAGCGAGGTGTGGCCGCAGCGCCGGGAATACGAGCGGACGCTGCTCACAACCATCAACGCACACGTGGGCGAACGCATGCGCAGCTACTTCCGGGCGCTTGAACGGGAGCTCCGCGGGCTCGGCATCACCTCGCCGATTCTGTCCACCAAATCGAATGGCGGCGTCATGACGGCCCGTACGGCGGGCGAGCGCTCCGTCGAGACGCTGTTCTCGGGGCCTGCGTCCGGAGTCATCGGGGCGCACTGGGTGGCGACGCAGGCCGGCTTTCCCCACGTCATCACGTTCGACATGGGCGGCACGAGCGCCGACGTGTCGGTCATCACCGACCGGCCATCGTTCTCGAGTGAGGCGCAGGCTGGCGACTTCCCGATTCTGATGCCGTCGATCGACGTCAAGTCGGTCGGCGCGGGCGGCGGCTCGATCGCGTGGGTTGATCGCAGCGGCGTGTTGAAGGTCGGACCGCACAGCGCCGGGTCGGAGCCCGGTCCTGCATCCTACGGGCGCGGCGGCGCCGAGCCCACTGTGACGGACGCCTATCTGGCGCTCGGCTGGCTGAACCCCGAGCGGTTCGCCGGCGGCGACGTCAGGCTGGATCGCGGCGCGGCGCGTGACGCGCTGGCGCGCTTGGGAGACCGGCTCGGCATGGGGGTCGAGGACATCGCGTGGGCCATCGTGGAGGTGGCGACCGCGAACATGTACGCGCGGTTCATGCCGTTTCTCACGAGCCGCGGGGTCAACGCCGAGGACTACGCCATCGTGGCGTACGGCGGCGCCGGGCCGACTCACGCCTGCTTATTGGCGCAGGAGCTTGGCCTGACCCGCGTCCTCGTCCCGCGCGTCCCCGGCGCGCTGTGCGCGCTCGGATGCCTCGTCGCGGACCTGCGCGCCGACTTCGTGCGCGTGTCCGGCGCGCGGTGCGACCACCTCGCGCCGGCCGCGCTGGAGCAGGCGTTTCTCCGGCTCGAGTCCGACGCGCGCGCATGGCTCCAGCGCGAAGGCCTCGCGGTTGCCGCGTACCGTTTCGAGCGGTCCGCAGATATGCGGTACGTCGGGCAATCCTTCGAGCTCACGGCGCCACTGCCTGACCGGGTCACGGACACGCTCGCACCGACGCTCGAGGCGTTCTACCGCGTCTACCAGGACGTGTACGGTTATGTCGACCGCGATGCCCCGGTCGAGATCGTGGACCTCCGCATGCAGGTGGTCGGCCTGACGCCAAAGCCGCGGGCCGTGGCGGGACACCCAAACGGCGGCACGGCCGCGGAGGGGGGGCCTGCCCCGCGCCGTCGCCTATATTGGGCCGGCCGCACGGTCGACGCGGTCGTGTACCAGCGCGCCGCGCTCCGCCGGAGAGACCGCATGACCGGACCGGTGGTCATTGAGCAGGATGATACGACGACGCTCGTCCCGGCCGGATTTGCCGTCCGTGTGGACGAACAGTTGAACGTGATCGCGGAGGCGCTGCCGGTATGATCAAGGCGCGCGCGACGAATCCGGTCCTGCTCGAGGTGCTGCGCAACCGGTTCCAGGCGATCGCCGAGGAGATGGCGTCGCTGGTGTTGCGCGCCGGCCATACCGTGTTCGTCAAGGAGACGTCGGATTTCGGCGCGGCGTTGGTCTCTCTGGACGGCGAGGTCGTCTGCGCGCCCGTGAACACGGGCGTCGCGCTCATGGTCGGCGTGCCGTGCGATGTCGCGATCCGGCGTTCGCAGGACCTCGGCGTCGAAGAGGGCGACGTCTTCGTCTCGAACGACGTCTGGAATACCGGCGGGATGGCCACGCACCTGCCCGATATCTACGTGTGGAAGCCGGTCTTCCACGCGGGCGAGGTCATCTGCTACGCGTGGGCGTTCATCCACTCCTCGGATGTCGGCGGCATCGTGCCGGGCAGCATCGCGCCGTCGAGCCACGAGATCTACCAGGAAGGCCTGCGGATCCCGGTCTCCAAACTGTTCCGCCGCGGGGTGCTGAACCGGGAACTGCTCGATCTCATCATGGCGAACTGCCGGATCCCCGACCAGAACTGGGGCGACATCAAAGCCATGATCTCGGGACTGACGCGGGCCGAACAGCGCGTCGGCACGATGATCGACCGCTACGGCGCCGGCGCGGTTCGCGCCGGGATCGCCGACATCCTGGATTACGCGGAGGAGCAGGCGCGGGAAGAGTTCGCCAGGATCCCGGACGGCACGTACGTCTTTTGGGATTACATGGAGGGAGACTCCGGCGGCGGCCGCACGATCCGCATGAAGGTGCGCATGATCGTCGAGGGCAGCAACGTGACGCTCGATTTCTCCGACACCGATCCGCAGACGCGCCAGTCCTACAACCTCCCATCCCACTCGCGGCGCGGACACTGGCAGTTCGTTTTCTCGCTGATCGGATTCTTGAAGTCCGTCCGCACCGGCATCGCCTACAACTCGGGGTTGGCCCGGCCGGTGGCGCTTGTGATCCCGAGGGGCACGCTCCTCAACCCGGAGCCGGGTGTCGCGGTCGGCAACCGCTCGGCGACGCAGATCCGCCTGGTGGACGTACTCATGGGCGCGCTGGCGCAGGCCCGCCCCGAAACCGTCCCGGCGGCCGGGGCCGGTCAGGGATCCATTTTTCTGCTCCGGGTGCTGGACTTCGAGACGGGCCAGAGCAAGGTGAGCGTCATCCAGCCGTTGTGCGGCGGATCGGGCGGCCGGCCGACGAAAGACGGCATCGACGGCATCGACTTCTCGATCGGATACCTGCGGAACATTCCGGTCGAGTCCATCGAATCCGACATGCCCGTGCGGTTCCGGCGCTACCGGCTCCGGGCGGACTCCGGCGGCGCCGGTCGGTTCCGGGGCGGGATGGGCCTGGAGATCGAGATGCAGGTGCTGGCGCCCGAGGCGATCGTCACGTCGCGCGCCATGGACCGGTACCACTTCAGACCGTGGGGCCGCTTCGGCGGCCGGCCCGGGGCCTGCGGCTATACGGTCCTCAATCCCGGTACGCCCGCGGAACGCGACATCGGCAAGATCGACGTCCTGCACCTCGGCTACGGGGATGTGCTGCGGATCGGCACCCCGGGTGGCGGCGGGTATGGGGATCCGCTGGCCCGGGACCCCCACGATGTCGTGGCGGACGTCCGGCGCGGCGTGACGAGCGCGGCCGCCGCGGCAGAGCAGTACGGAGTCGTGCTCGCCGCCGATCTGTCGGTTGACCATCGGGCCACCGAGGCGCGGCGGGCCGTCCTCCGCGAGACGCGGGGTCCGGCGCCCGACTTCGATTTTGGACCCGAGCGCGAGGAGTACGAGCGCCTGTGGTCGGACCCGCTAGTTACGGCCCTCAACCGGCTGCTGGAGTCGTATCCGCCGCGGCTGCGCACGCTGCTCCGCGAGCGGCTCTGCCGCCTGATCGACGACGAGGCCGGTTCGGGGGGGACTGTGGCGCAGGGCGACCTCCCGCGGCTGCTCCGCCAGACCTTGGATGCTGTGGGCTACGCGCCAGACGTGCCGGCGGCGATTGGATAGCCATGCGCGGCGAGCACGACACTCTGCAGGGTTGGAGGGGTCCGAGATGAGCACACGGAGTAGGCACCCACGCACGAGCGGCGCGCCCACCCGGATGACGCGTCGCGGCTTTCTCTCGTCCGTGGCGGCAGGAGCCGCTGCCGTCGGCGGCGGAGCACTTGGCGCGGTGGCCTGGCTCGCGCATACGCCGGCGCGTCCGGCGCGCGGGGCGGGTGGACTCAGGTCCGTCGTCGCCGGCGTCGACACGGATCCGCTCACGCTCGACACACGGCTGACCACCGCGACGCAGGCCTACGCGATCGTGCAGCACATCTGCGAGCCGCTGACGTTCCGGCGGACGAACGGCGTCGTCATTCCGTACCTGGCCGAGTCGTGGGCGCGGGAAGGCCCGCTCGTGCTGCGGCTGAACCTCCGCAAGGGCGTGAAGTTCCACAACGGCGAGCCGTTTGACGCCGAGTCGGTGAAGTATACGCTGGACTGCGTCGTGACGCCGGACCTGTTCCCGAAGACGATCGGGCAGAAGCGCACCTGGTTGAAAATGATCGACCGGGTCGAGATCCTGGACGCGAGCACAGTCCGCATCCATACGAAGTACCCGTCCCGCACGGTGCTGTCGTACCTGTCGGTGTTCGGCATGCTGCCGCCGCAGGCCGCGCGCGCGGCCGGCGAGCGGTTCGGGCTGCATCCGATCGGCACCGGACCCTACCGGTTCGTGGAGTACGTGCCCGGCAACCACCTCGTCATGGAGCCGAACGCCGCGTGGTGGGGCGGGCGGCCGAAGAACGGCGGGCTCACGATGCGGTTCCTCCCCGAGACCGCGACCCGCGTCGCCGCGCTGGAGGCCGGCGAGGTGTCGTGGATCAACAACCTGGCGCCGGACCAGGTCCCCCGGATCAAAGGCAACAGCCGTTTGCGAGTGAACGAGACCATGTCCACGCGGATGATTTATCTCGGCATGGTCATGGACCGGCCGCCATTCAACAAGCCCGAGGCGAGGCAGGCCGTCAATCTGGCGATCGACAAGCAAGCGATCGTGTCGCGGCTGATGGGCGGGCACGGCGCGGTGGCGTCGTCCGTGTACTCGCCGGCGATCCTGTACTACAAGGCGCAGCCACCTTACACGTTCGACAAGACACGGGCGCAGCGGCTGCTGGCGCAGGCGGGCATCGACCGTGGAACGCCGGTCAAGTACACGTACCCGACCGGCCGATACTTGAACGACAAGCAGGTCGGCGAGGCGATCGGCGACATGCTCACAGAGGCGGGCCTCACCCTGCGGGCGGAAAGCCCCGAGTGGGGCGTCCTGTTCGACGACATGTCGAAGGCGTACGCGGAGCTTTTCATTATCGGGTACGGCGCTCTCACGCTCGACCCGGACTGGGCGCTCAACTGGCTGTTCACCAGCGAGACGAGCTGGATGCACTTCAAGAATTCCCGGGTGGACGAGCTCGTGCGCAGGGGCGACACCACGACGGACCCGGCCCAGGTGAGGACGACCTACGAGGAGGCGCAGCAGACGATCTGGCGTGACGCGCCGGTGGGGTTCCTGTACCTGCAGCCGGAGATCCACGGGACCAGCGCCGACTTCGTCGGCGACCAGCCGCGGCCGGACGAGTACTGGCTCTTCTGGAACACGTCGGTCGGGTAGTCCCCATATGGGCGGGGTCATCGCGCGGCGCCTGCTCCACGGCGTCGTCGTGCTGTGGGGCGTTTCGCTGGTGGTCTTTCTCGTCCTGCGGGTGGTGCCGGGCGACCCCGTCCTCATCATGTATCCGGAGGGACTTTCCCCCGCGCAGCTCCGCAAGGCGCACGCCGCGCTCGGCCTCGACCGGCCGCTCATCGTGCAGTACGGCGCCTTCCTGTCCCGGGCCCTTCACGGCGATCTCGGCGAGTCGTTCCGCTACCAGCAGCCCGCCGTCTCCCTCGTCATGCAACGGCTCCCGGCGACCGCGCAGCTCGCTGCGGTGGCGATGGCCATCACCGTGGTCGCCGGCGTGCCGCTCGGATTCATTGCGGCGGCGCGGCGCGGTGGATGGCTGGACCGCGCCGTCATGTTGATTGCGTCGTTCGGGCAGTCGCTGCCCACGTTCTGGCTCGGGATCATGCTGATCATCGTGTTTGCCGTCGCGCTCCGCTGGCTCCCGACGTCCGGCCGGGGGTCGATGGCGCAGCTGGTGCTGCCGGCCGTGACGCTGGCCGGCTACAGCACGGCCCTGACCGCGCGGCTCACGCGCGCGGGGATGCTGGAGGTGTTCGCGGAGCACTACGTCCGAACCGCGCGGGCGAAGGGGCTGCGCGAGTTCACCGTGCTGGTGCGGCACGTCCTCCGGAACGCCCTGATCCCCGTCGTCACCCTGCTCGGGCTGCAAGTGGGGGCGCTGCTCGGCGGCGCAGTGATCACTGAGGCGGTGTTCGCGTGGCCCGGCATCGGCCTGCTCGCGGTCAACGCCGTGTTCACGCGCGACTACAACGTCGTGCAGGCCGTCGTGCTCCTGTCCACCTTCGTCTTCATCCTCGTCAACCTCTGCGTCGACCTGTGCTACGTGGCGCTCGACCCCCGGATCCGGCTGGGGTAGGGGTCGTGCGGACCGGCGCCGGCGCGCGCGCGGCCGTCCCGGACGGGTCATACGTCGTCGCGGCGACTCGAGGCCGCCGCGCCCTCCGGCGCATAGCGCGGCAGCCTGGCGCGCTGGCGTCGGCGGCGTTCCTGGCGCTCGTCGCGGTGTGTGCGATCGGCGCCCCATGGATCGCACCCTACGACGCCGTCCGGTCTCGCCTGATGGATCGGCTCCAGCCGCCGTCCGTCGCTGCGCGGCACTGGCTGGGCACGGACCAACTGGGCCGGGACGTCTTCAGCCGTGTGGTGGTCGGCGCCCGTGTGTCGCTGACCATCGGCGCCGTCGCGGTGTGCGGTGCGGGCGCGCTCGGGACGGCGCTCGGGCTGCTGTCGGGCTACGCCCGCGGCATCGCGGACGGCGTCATCATGCGCATCGCGGACGTTCAGCTGGCGTTTCCATTCGTGCTCCTGGCGCTTGCGATCGTCGCCGCCCTTGGTCCTGGCCTAGGGAACCTCATCATCGTCTTTGTGGTGACGGGATGGGTCGTGTTCGCCCGGGTGGTGCGGGCGCAGGTGCTCCAGGTGCGAGAGCGCGAGTTCGTGGAAGCGAGCCGCAGTCTCGGCGCGTCGCCGCGCCGCATCCTCCTGCGGCACATCCTGCCCAACCTGACCGGGTCCCTCATCGTCGTCGCATCGTTCGAGCTCGCCAAGATCATTGTGTGGGAGGCGTCCCTGAGCTTCCTCGGGCTGGGCGTGCCGCCGCGCACTGTGTCCTGGGGGGCCATGTTGAGCGACGGCCGGCAGTACATCGACACCGCGTGGTGGGTCGCGATGTTTCCCGGGCTGACGCTCGTCGCCGTGGTCTTGGCCATCAACACCATTGGCGACGAGGTGCGAGACGCCCTCGACCCGCGGCTTGAGCGGCTGAAGTTAACACTACATCCAAACAGGACGCGTTAGAGGGGCGGGACGTGCCTCGCCCACGGCGTCGCCGCCTCGAACGCCGCGGCGGCCCGGAGCAGTGTGATTTCGTCGAACGGCCGCCCCGCGAGCTGCAGGCCGAGCGGGAGGCCGGCGTCCGTCCGGCCGCACGGGACGGTGAGGCTCGGGAATCCCAGGAAGCTGAACGGCCGGTTGAGCACGGGTGAGCCGGTCGCGGCGAGTCCCCGGGGCGCCGGCCCGAGGGCCGCGGGCGTGGCCAGGACATCGACCTCGGTCAAGAGCGTCCGCATCGCGTCGATCAGGCGCGTCCGGATCTGCTGCGCCCGCACGTACGTGGGCCCCGGCACCTGGAACCCGGTCTCGATGATCGCCCGTAGCTTCTGGCCGTAGTCCGCGGCCCGCGTCCGGTACGTCTCGATGTGCACCGCGGCCGCCTCCACGTTGTGGATCAGTTCGTGCGCCTCCATCCCCGCCTCAAACAACGCCGGCAGGGTGACGGGCTGCACGCGGCCCCCGAGGCGGCCGAGCGTGTCGACGGCCTCCTGCGAGGCGCGGGCGGCCTCCGGGTCCAGTCCGTCCGTGAAGTACCGGTCGGGGACTCCGATGCGCACGCGCCCAAGCGCACCCCCCTCCGCGCCGGGGCTCTCGAGCGCCGCGGCGTACCGTGGGACCGGCGGAGCGGCGAGGGTTGCGGGATCGTGCGGATCGGATCCCGCGATCACCTCGAGCAGGACCGCGACGTCCCGCACGGTGCGGGCCATCGGTCCCGGGTGATCGAGCGTCCAGGCGAGCGGATGGACGCCGTGCCGGCTGACCCGGCCGAACGTCGGCTTGAGCCCGACGATCCCGCAGAACGCGGCCGGGCGCACGATCGACCCCGAGGTCTGCGAGCCGAGCGCGCCCTGGCACATGCGCGCGGCGAGCGCCGCGGCCGAGCCGCTGCTGGATCCCCCGGGCGTGTGATCGAGCGCCCAGGGGTTGCGCGCGGGGGAGGGGTCAAACGAGGCAAACTCCGTCGTGTGGGTCTTGCCCAGGATGATCGCCCCGGCCTGCCTGAGGCGCGCCACGGCGGTGGCGTCGTAGCCGGGCACGAAGCCGGCCATGATCCGCGACCCGCACGCCGTCTCGACGCCCGCCGTGTAGAAGATGTCCTTGACGCCAATCGGGATCCCGTGCAGCGGCCCCAGCATCGTGCCCGCCGTCTGGAGGTCTGTGAGGCGCCGCGCCTCCCGCTGCGCGTCCTCGATGCATACGCGCGCCCACGCGAGCACGCGCGGGTCGACCTCCCGGATTCTGCCGACCGTCGAATCGAGCAGATCGACGGGGGTGAGGCGCCGCCCGGTGATCGCCGCCGCGGCCTCGCTGAGAGAGAGCGCGTATGGCTCAGTCACGAGGCCGCGCGTCGAGGGGCTTAGCGATCGCCGCGCGCCAGCCGCGGCGCGCCGGCAGGCTCCGTCTCGCGGGGGAGGGCGGTCTCGTGCACGATCGTGATCCGGCGCCGGACGGTTTCCCATTCTGCTGCGAACAGTTCACCGCTCTCGGCGGGCAGATCGAGCAGCGCGCGGGTCCACCCAACACCGGCATGGTCGGCGTTCATCGGAGGTCCTCCGGCCAGGAAGAAGTGCCTACCAGGGGTGTTTGCATGTGGGGCGGAAACATCCTGCCATGTCTTCCCTCTCGCCCCAGCACGCCGAGGCACCGCTCGTGCTGGCCCTCGACCTCGGCAGTTCCTCGCTCCGGGCGATCGTCTACGACCGGTTGGGGCGCGAGGTCGCCGGCACCGAAGGACGGACCCCTTACGAGTGGCGGCGGACGTCCGGCGGCGGCGTCGAAGCAGATCCCGACGCCATCCTCGACGGGACGTTCCGGGCGATCGATCAGGCGGTGGCCGGTGCGGGCGCCGCGGCCGCCGCGATCCGCGCGGTCGGCATTTCGACGTTCTGGCACAATATCATGGGGGTCGGCGGAGACGGCCGGCCGGTGACCCCGCTCTATTCGTGGGCTGACGAGCGCAGCGCCGCGGCCGCGCGCCGGCTGCGCGAGCAACTCGACGAGGAGGCCGTCCGGCGGCGGACCGGGTGCGTCTTTCATCCGAGCTATCCCGCCGCGCGCCTCCTCTGGCTGCGCGACGCCGCGCCGGAGGCGTACCGGGCGGCCCGGAGGTGGCTCAGCATCGGCGAGTATCTGCTCTGCCGGTGCTTCGGCCGTGCCGTCTGCAGCATCTCGATGGCATCCGGCAGCGGCCTTCTCGACCAGCGCCGGTGTGAATGGGATGCAGAGCTGCTCCACGTCCTCGGCCTCGCGCCGGACCGCCTGTCGCCGCTGGGCGATCTCGACGCGGCGGTCAGCGGCCTCGCGCCCGCGTTTGCCGCGCGGTGGCCGGCCCTCGCGGCGGTGCCCTGGCTCCCGCCGGCAGGCGACGGCGCGCTCAGCAACCTCGGAGCCGGGTGCGTGACGCCGTCGCGCGCCGCGCTCGCGATCGGGACCTCCGGGGCCGTGCGGGTCGTGCGGCCCGAGCCGGCGCGCGCGATCCCGCGCGGCCTGTGGACGTATCGTGTGGACCGGGCCCGCCTCCTCGTCGGGGGCGCGGTGAGCAACGGCGGGAGCGTGTACCACTGGGTGAACGCGCAGGTGGCGCTCGGCGGGCATGACGCCGTCGAGCAGGCGCTGCGGACGCGGGCGCCGGCGGCGCACGGTCTCGTCGTACTCCCGTTCCTGGCGGGCGAGCGAAGTCCCGAGTGGCCGCTCGTCGCGCGCGGCGCCATCGTGGGCATGACGCTGAGCACCGAGCCGCTCGACGTGCTGCAGGCCGGCCTCGAGGCCATCGCCTACCGGTTGGCCCTGATCTGGGACCTGCTCGCCGCGACGGTCCCCGACGCCCGGGAGATTGTCGCGAGCGGCGGAGCGCTGCGCGGGTCGCCGGCGTGGGTGCAGATCCTCGCCGACGTGTTCGGACACGACGTCATCCTGTCCGATGAGGAGGAAGCCAGCAGCCGCGGCGCCGCGCTCGTGGCCCTCGAGGTGCTGGGGGCCGGCCGAGCCGACGCCGCGCCGGTCTCGTCCGGGACGGTCTTTCGGCCGGACGCCGAGCGAGCCGCGCGGTATCGGGACGCCCGCGCCCGGCACCGCGATGTGGAACAGGCGCTGGCCCCGATGCAGGCGCTCTTTGGGCCGTGACAGCGCCCCATCCGAATCGCTACAATAGACGAGACACAGGGCCACCGAGACGTGGCCCGGTGCCGCGGCAGCCGCTGCCGTGGCGGAGGGAGCGGGATGGCAGGCGAAACACAGACCCTCGAAACCCTGTGCGTCAACACGATCCGGACCCTGTCGATCGACGCTGTCCAAAAGGCGAAGTCGGGCCATCCCGGGATGCCGATGGGCGCCGCGGCGATGGCCTACGTCTTGTGGACGCGTCATCTTCGCTACAACCCGACGAATCCCGATTGGCCGGACCGGGACCGGTTTGTCCTATCCGCCGGGCACGGGAGTATGCTGCTCTACAGCCTGCTGTATCTGACGGGCTATGACGTGACGATGGACGACCTGCAGCAGTTCCGGCAGTGGGGCAGCCGCACCCCCGGGCATCCGGAACGGCACTGCCTGCCCGGGGTGGAAGTGGCCACCGGCCCTCTCGGACAGGGGTTCGGCAACAGCGTGGGCATGGCGATCGCGGAGCGGTGGCTCGCCGCCCGGTTCAACCGGCCCGGCCACACGATCGTCGACCATTACACGTACGCGATCGCCAGCGACGGCGACATTATGGAAGGCGTGGCCGCCGAGGCCGCCTCGCTGGCCGGCCACCTCCGCCTTGGACGGCTGATCGTCCTGTACGATGCGAACCTCGTGACCCTCTCCGCGACCACGTCCGTGGCGTTTTCGGAGGACGTGGGCCGGCGGTTTGAGGCGTACGGCTGGCACGCGCAGCACGTCCAGGACGGGAACGACCTCGCGGCCGTGGACCGGGCGCTTGCCGCGGCGCGGGCCGCCGAAGACCGCCCCTCAATCATCATCGCGCACACGCACCTCGGGTACGGCAGCCCCAAGAAGCAAGACACGTTCCAGGCCCACGGGGAGCCGCTCGGCGACGATGAGGTCCGGGCGACGAAGCGCAACCTCGGCTGGCCCGAAGACAAGACGTTCTACGTTCCGGCTGAGGCGCTGCGGGAGTTCCGGAAGGCCGTGCCCCGCGGCGAGGCGTTCGAGGCGGAGTGGCGCCAGAAGATGGCGGCCTACCGCGCCGCGTTCCCGGACCTGGCCCGGGCGTTCGACCAGGCGCTCGCCGGCGAGATCCCGGAAGGGTGGGAGGGGACGCTGCCCACGTTCAAGCCCGAGGATGGCCCGCTGGCGACGCGCGAGGCGTCGGGCAAGGTCATGAATGCGATCGCCGCGGCCGTCCCGACGCTGATCGGCGGCTCGGCGGACCTCGATCCCTCCACGCACACGTCGCTCAAGGGACAGGGCGACTTCGAGAGCCCGCAGGCGGAGGGGAGCGAGACCGCGCAGGGCAAAGCCGGCGGCGCGTGGGGGTACGCGGGGCGCAACATCCACTTCGGGATCCGGGAGCACGCGATGGGCGCGGCCGCGAACGGGATGGCCGCCCACGGCGGCGTCCGCCCGTACACCGCGACGTTCCTGGTGTTCTCGGACTACATGCGCCCGAGCGTCCGCCTCGCCGCGCTGTCGGCGCTGCCGGTGGTCTACGTGTGGACCCACGACAGCATCGGGCTGGGCGAGGACGGGCCGACCCACGAGCCGATCGAGCACCTGCCCAGCCTCCGGGCGATGCCGAACCTGCTCGTGCTGAGACCGGCGGATGCGAACGAGACCGTGGAAGCGTGGCGGGTCGCGCTCCGGCACAGGACCGGGCCGGTCGCGCTCGTGTTCTCCCGGCAGAAGCTGCCCGTGCTGGACCGCGCGGCCCTGGCCCCCGCGGCGGGCGTCGCGCGCGGCGCCTACGTGCTCGCCGACCGGGGAGGGACGGACACGGGCGGCGCGCTCCCGGAGGTGATCCTGATCGCGACCGGGTCCGAGGTCGCCCTCGCGCTCGAGGCGCACGAGCGCCTGGGCCGGGACGGTATCCGCAGCCGCGTCGTGTCGATGCCGGCCTGGGAGCTGTTCGAGGCGCAGCCCCACGCGTACCAGGACGCGGTGCTGCCGCCGGCCGTGTCCGCCCGCGTGAGTATCGAGGCGGCCGCCTCGTTCGGCTGGGCCCGGTGGACCGGTCCCGAGGGCGCGATCATTGGCGTGGACCGCTTCGGCGCGTCGGCGCCCGGCGGAGTCGTGCTGCAAAAACTCGGCTTCAACGTGGATCATGTGGTCGAGGTGGCAAAGACGGTGCTCGCCCGGTCAGCCGGGCGGCGGGAGGCGCGCAGATGACGGACGGAACCGCCCCAAAGGGCGCAGGCAAGCAGGCCGCGCTCACCCGCGCGAAGGCCGGCAAGAATCCACTCCGAGCGCTTCGAGACGTCGGCCAGAGCATCTGGCTCGACTACATCCACCGCGGCATCCTGCGTTCCGGCGAGTTGCGGCGGTTCGTCGAAGACGACGGGATCAGCGGGGTGACGAGCAACCCGACGATCTTCGAGAAAGCGATCACCGGCAGCACCGACTACGACGCTGCGCTCGCCGCGCTCGTGGCCGAGGGCAAGACCGCGGCGGAGATCTACGAGGCCCTCGTCGTCGACGACATCCGCGGGGCCTGCGACGTGCTGCGGCCGGTGTTCGACGAGACGCACGGGGCGGACGGCTACGTCTCGGTAGAAGTCTCTCCGCTGCTCGCCGCCGACACCGCCGGCACCGTGCAGGAGGTGCGCCGGTGGACGGGGCTGATTTCCCGGCCGAACCTGATGGTGAAGATCCCGGGGACCCCGGAGGGGATTCCGGCGATCGAGGAGATGATCGCTGAAGGGCGCAGCATCAACATCACGCTCATCTTTTCCCTGGAGATGTACCGCCGCGTGATCGAGGCATACTTGAGAGGGTTGGAGCGGCGCGCGGCCGCCGGCCAGCCCCTGCACCAGATCGCGTCGGTCGCGAGCTTCTTCGTGAGCCGCATCGATACCGAAGCGGACACGCGTCTCGAGGCCCGGGCCAAGGCGGCGTCGGATCCCGCCGAGGCGGCGCGGGTGCGGAGCCTTGAGGGGAAGGTGGCCATCGCGAACGCGAAGCTGGCATATCTGATGTTCCGCGAGACGTTCACGAGCGCCCGGTTCCAGACGCTCGCGAACCGGGGGGCCAGGGTGCAGCGCCCGCTGTGGGCGAGCACGAGCACGAAGAACCCCGCCTACCCCGACCTGCTCTACGTCGAGTCGCTGATCGGCCCGGACACCGTCAACACGCTGCCGCCGCAGACGATCGCGGCGTTCCGCGACCATGGCCGGGTCATCCCGGGGGCCGTGATGAAGGACGTGGACGGCGCCCGACGGGTGTTCGCCGACCTGGCTGCCGTGGGGATCAGTCTGGACGACGTCACCCAGACGGTGCTGGAGAACGGAGTCAAGCTCTTCTCCGATTCCTTCCGGCAGCTGCTCGAGAGCATCGAGTCCCGCCGCCAGGGGATGCCGGGGACCCGGCCGGCGCCGGCGCGCTAGGCCGCGAAAAGGGGGACGCAGATGAAGATCGGGTTCGTCGGATTTGGCCGGATGGGGGGCAATATGGTGACCCGCCTGGTCGGGCGGGGCCACCAGGCGGCCGTGTACGCCCGCCGGCCGGAAGTCCGAGCCGAAGCGAAGTCCAAGGGGGCGAGTCCGGCGTCTTCCCTCGAGGATCTGGTCGGCCAGCTCGCGCTGCCCCGCGTCGTCTGGGTGATGGTGCCCTCCGGCGACGCCACCGAGCAGAACATCACCGCGCTTATGCCGCTCCTCTCCCGGGGCGACATCCTGGTAGACGGCGGAAACTCGTTCTACAAAGACTCGATCCGCCGCGCTGACGCCGCCCGCGCGCAGGGCCTGCACTTCATCGATGCGGGCACCAGCGGGGGCATCTGGGGCCTCGAGGTCGGCTACTGTCTCATGGTCGGCGGCGATCCCGAGCCGGTCAAGGCCGTGGAGCCGATCTTCCGGGCGCTGGCGCCTGAGGACGGCTATCTCCACGTCGGTCCGAACGGGGCCGGCCACTTCGTCAAGATGGTGCACAACGGCATCGAGTACGGTATGCTCCAGGCGTACGCCGAAGGGTTTGCGATCCTCCACGCGTCGCCGTTCAAGCCCGACCTCAAGGCGGTCAGCACGCTGTGGAATCACGGGAGCGTCGTCCGCTCCTGGCTGCTCGAGCTGGCCGAGCGGGCGTTCTCCGCGGATCCCGGCATGCAGAAGATCCGCGGCTACGTGGAAGACTCCGGGGAAGGCCGGTGGACGGTCGCGACGGCGATCGAGCACGACGTCCCGGCTCCGGTGATCACCCTGTCGCTCCTCGAGCGCCTCAGGTCCCGCGAAGAGGAAGACTTCGGGGACAAGGTCATCGCGGCGCTGCGCAATCAGTTCGGCGGCCACGCCGTCCGGACCGAGTAGGGCCGCGCGCCGCCGATGAGCGCCGTCTCCCCCGGCCTCCGGCTGCACGAGGCGCTGCGGCTTCGGGGCGCTCCCGACCCGTGCGCGGTCGTGATCTTCGGCGCGACGGGCGACCTGACCCACCGGAAGCTGATGCCCGCGCTGTTCACGCTCGCCCGTCTCGGCCTGGTTCCCCAGGAGCTCACCGTCGTAGGCGTGGCCCGGCGGCCCAAGACCGACGAGATCTTCCGCAGCGAAATGGCGGAGGCGGTCCGGGCGGCGTCGACGTCCGCTCCGGACCGGGCGCAGTGGGAGAGATTTGCGCGGGGCATTTTCTACGTGCAGACCGAGTTCGACGACCAGGAGGGGTACGCGCGCCTCCGGGCGACGCTCGAGCGTCTCGACAAGGAGCGGGGGATCCGTGGGAACCGCATCTACTACCTCGCCACGGCGCCCGAGTTCTACTCGGGGATCGTCCAGAGCCTGGGAAAGCACGGCCTCGTGGAGCGCCCGCCGCTCGCCGGGGACGGGCGGGGCCCGTGGATGCGGGTGATCGTCGAGAAGCCGTTCGGCCGGGACCTGGCGAGCGCCCAGGCGCTGAACCGGACGCTGCTCCGGGTGTTCCGGGAGAGCCAGATCTACCGGATCGACCACTACCTCGGCAAGGAGACGGTCCAGAACATCCTGGTGTTCCGGTTTGCGAACGGGATCTTCGAGCCGCTCTGGAACCAGCACTACATCGATCACGTGCAGATCACCGTCGCCGAGAGCGGCGGCGTTGACGATCGCGCCGGGTACTACGAGACCGCCGGCGTCGTCCGCGACATCGTGCAGAATCACATGATGCAGCTGCTCACGCTGGTCGCGACGGAATGCCCGGTGGCGTACGACGCCGACGCGGTGCGCGACGAGAAGGTCAAGGTCCTGCGCGCGATCCGGCGGATCCATCCCGACGACGTGCCGCAGAGCGCCGTGTTCGGCCAGTATGGCCCCGGTGCCGTCGGCGGCAAGCGGGTTCCGGGGTACCGCCAGGAGAACCGGGTTGCGCCGGACTCGCGGACACCGACGTTCGTCGCGATGCGCCTGCAGATCGACAACTGGCGGTGGGCCGGGGTGCCCTTTTACGTGCGATCCGGCAAGCGCCTCCCGAAGCGGGTGACCGAGATCGCGGTGCAGTTCAAGCGGGCGCCGCTCCCGCTGTTTGGCGACTGGAGCCAGGAGCCCAACCTGCTCCTGCTCAACATCCAGCCGGACGAGGGAATCTCGCTGCGGTTCATCGCCAAGGAGCCGGGCATGGCGACGACGCTTCGTCCCGTGGACATGGGCTTCCAGTACGGGGCGGCGTTCGGCCGCGAGGAGCTCTCTGCCTACGAGCGGCTGCTGCACGACTGCATGCTCGGCGATCCCACGCTGTTCACCCGCCGGGACGAGGCGGAAGAGGCCTGGGACATGCTCGAGCCCGTGTTGACCTGGTGGGAGAAGTCTAAACCCCGGCCCCAGCCGGCCGGCCATGCCGCGGGAACCTGGGGACCGGAGGGGGCCCAAGACCTGATCGCGCGCGACAGCCGCCGGTGGCGGAGCCTCTGAGGTGGCCGGCGATCCGGACCTCCAGGTCGTCGCCGATCCAGGCGCGCTCGCCGCAGCGGGCGCCGAGCACGTGGTTCGGGCGTGCCGGACGGCGGTCGCCGGGCGCGGGGAGTTCGCGATCGCGCTCTCGGGCGGCGACACGCCCAAGCCGCTGTACGAGCGCCTTGGAGAGGAGCCCTTCCGGTCGCGCGTCCCGTGGGACAAGGTACGGGTGTTCTGGGGAGACGAGCGGGGCGTCCCGCCCACGGATCCGCGCAGCAACTTCCGGATGGCTGAAGAGACGCTGCTCAGGCGCGTGCCCGTCCGCCCCGAGCGCGTGCACCGGATGCCGGCCGAGCGCGCCGACCTCGACGAGGCGGCGGACGAGTACGCTGACGTGTTGCGGGTTCACGTCCCGGCGGGGGCCGGCGGCTGGCCACGCCTCGACTTGGTCCTCCTCGGCCTCGGGGAGGACGCGCACGTCGCCTCACTCTTTCCGGGAGCGCCGGTGCTGCGCGAAGCGCGCCGGACGGTTGTGGCCTACTATGTGCCCGCGCAGGGAATGAACCGCATGACGCTGACCGCGCCGGTGTTGAGCCGGGCCGGCGAGGTGCTCTTCCTGGTCTCGGGGGCGAGCAAGGCGGAGGCGTTATGGAGGGTGCTCGAAGGCCCGCGCCGGCCGGACGTGGTGCCGGCTCAGCTCATCCGGCCGGTGGGCGGCGGCCGTGTGCTGTGGCTCGCGGACGCCGCGTCGACGTCCCGGCTCTCTCGCCGCGCCGCTGCGCGTTCGGAGGAAGGCGCCGGCTGAGATACACGATCGTCCCCCGCGGGCTCTGCCGGACCGTCCACGCGTCGGTGAAACTCTGGATGACAAAGAGCCCGCGCCCGCTCTCCGCCGTCGGCTCCGGCAGCGTCGGCGCCGACACGGTCCATCCCGTGCGCGGGCTGGTCACCGCGATCACCAGCGACGGTCCGTCGACCGAGAGCGTCACGGTCACCTCGTCCGGCCCGGGGCTGCCCTCGACGGGCCCGCCGTGCATGACCGCGTTGGTCACCGCCTCGCTGGTCGCGATCAGGAGCTCATCCACCGAGTCCTCGGGGAACCCCATGGCGTACAGACGCGGCTTGACATAGCGCCGGGTCAAACCCGGCGCGAGCGCATCCCGTCCGAGGATCAGGGTATCCATGACTCGTCTCCTGCCTCCATTTTCCCCCGGGTGCGTGTGCTCGTCCCAGTGGCGCGTGCAAACGAGCATCGGGGCGGGAGCCCGCGCGCGAAACGGCGCGAAGAGGGTTTCCACCACTGCTGGAGGAATATCGTCAGGCCGCGATGCTCCGAAGGACTCGCGCACGTGTGTGCGTGTCGCGGCGGAGCCGGCCGGCACGGGAGGTGTTCGACGATGGTTCGCGGGGGGAAGTGGGGAGTCGCTGTCGTCCTCATCGGCATTCTGATTGCCACGATTCCGCTCGGCTGGCAGGCGCGGCCGGCGCGGGCCGCGGCCGACACGCTCCACCTCGGGTACTCGACGTGGGTGGGGTACGGCCCGCTGTTCTTGGCTCGAGACAAGCGCTTCTTCGACGAGGCCGGCGTCAACGTTGAGCTGACCAACGTCGAGGATCCGAAGCTGCGGTTTGCCGCGCTCGCCGCCGGCAAGCTGGACGGTCTCGTGACGACGCTCGACACGATGAGCCTGTACTGGAAGCCGTCGTTCCAGATCCAGGCCGTGCTCGGGCTCGACGACAGCAAAGGCGGGGACGGCATCGTCTCCAAGGCCTCGATCCGGACGGTCAAGGAGCTCCGGGGGAAGCGGGTCGCGGTCAACCGCGGCTCCGTGTCGGACTTCTTCCTCAACGTGCTCCTCGAGCGGAACGGCATGACCGTCAAGGACCTCAACATCGTCAACATGCGCCAGGACGACGCGGGGGCGGCGTTCATGAGCGGCAAGGTCGACGCGGCCGTGACGTGGGAGCCCTGGCTGAGCCGCGCGAAGCGCGCTCCGGGCGGGCACGTGCTGATCGACAGCAGCGTGACGCCGGGCTTGATCGTGGACGTGCTGGTGCTCCGCCGGGATGTCATCAAAGCCCATCCGAACGCCGTCCGGGCCGCGATCGCCGGGTGGTACAAGGCGGTCGAGTACTGGAAGCGCAACGGGGACGACGCCGACATCGTGATGGCCAAGGCCGTCGGCGGCTGGCTCAAGGACGTGAAGACGTTCAAGGAAACCCTTGACGGCGTCCGCTACTACGACCGCGCGATCAACAAGGCGTACATGGCGCCGGGCGGGCAGATCTGGGTGACCGCGCAGAACGCGATCGACATCTGGACCTCGTTCGGCAAGATCAGCGGGAAAGAGGCCGCCGGAGACATCATCGATCCCGAGTTCGTGAACGCGCAGTAGGTGAGGGGCCGGGCCGGCGCGCGCCGGCCCGGCCTCAGGGTGTGAGTCTGGTCCATCCTCGAACGCCCTCTCCGCGCCTGGCACGGCGCACCCTGTGGGACTATCTCCGCCCGCAGGAGCCGATCCCCCGGCGGACGTATCTGGCGATCCTCGTCGCCAGCACGGTCGGGATCGTAGCGGTGTGGTGCGTGTTGACCTACGGCGGCCTCGTGGTGCCGCTGTTCCTGCCGAGCCCCACCGCGGTGATCCAGTCCGGGGTAAACTTGATCAGAGACGGCACCCTGGTGGAGAACGCGCAGGCCAGCCTCTCCGTCATCCTGACCGGGTGGGCGCTCGCGGTCGTCGCCGGCGTGCCGGTCGGGATCCTGATGGGATCGTTCAAAGCCGTCGAGGCCCTGATCGAGCCGGTGATCGACTTCGTCCGGTACCTGCCGGTCAGCGCTCTCATCCCGCTCCTGATCCTCTACATCGGGATCGGCACCGCCGAGAAGGTCGCCGTGATCTTTATCGGCACGTTCTTCCAGCTGGTGCTGCTCGTCGCCGACGTCGCCGCGCACGTCCCACGCGAGCAGATCGACGTCTCGTACACCCTCGGGGCCTCCCGCGGCCAGGTGATCCGGCGGGTGCTCCTGCCGGCGACGCTGCCGGGGGTCATGGACACGCTGCGCATCACGATGGGGTGGGCGTGGACGTACCTGGTCGTGGCCGAGCTGGTCTCCGCCGACCGCGGCCTCGGGTTCATGATCCTCGACTCGATGCGGGGGTTCTTCGTCGACCGGATCTTCGTCGGCCTGGCGGTCATCGGCGGGCTCGGGCTCGGCTTCGACTTGCTCTTCAAATGGCTGCACCGGCGGCTGCTCCCGTGGTCACCGAAAGCCTGAGGCGCGCGCCCGTGGCCGGGGCCAAGCTCAGCATCCGCGACGTGACGGTGGCGTTTCGCGGCCGGCGCGGTCCCGAGGTGATCGCGATCGACCACCTCTCGCTCGATGTCGCGGACCGCGAGATCGTGAGCATCGTCGGCCCGAGCGGCTGCGGCAAGAGCACGCTCCTCCGGCTCGTCGCCGGGCTCGTCCGGCCGACCTCGGGCGAGATCCGGGTCGACGGCCGCGTCGTCGCGGATCCCGGTGCCGACCGCGGGATGGTGTTTCAGTCCTATACGCTCTTCCCCTGGCTCACCGTCGAGGGAAACGTCGAGTTCGGGCCGCGCCTCCGCGGCGTGCCGGAGGACGAGCGCCGGGCCGTGGCCGCCCGGCACATCCAGATGGTCGGCCTGACCGGGTTCGAGCGGGCCTACCCCAAGGAGCTCTCCGGCGGGATGATGCAGCGCGTGGCGATCGCCCGCGCGCTGGCGAACGATCCCGAGGTGCTCTTGATGGACGAACCCTTCGGCGCGCTCGACGCGCAGACGCGGTCGTTCATGCAGGAGCTCCTGCTCAGCATCTGGCTGAAGACGCCGAAGACGATCCTGTTCGTCACGCACGACATCGACGAAGCGCTGTTTCTCGGCGACCGTGTGTACGTCATGACGGCGCGGCCGGGCCGGCTGCGCGCCGAGGTCTCGCTCGATCTGCCCCGGCCGCGGACGCTCGAGGTGACGACGACCGACACGTTCGTCCAGAACAAGCGCCGCGTGCTGGCGATGATCCGGGAGGAGGCCGCGAAAGCGATGGGGATGGAGGCCGTGCCTGCGCCATGACTCAGCGATTCGAGCCGCCGAACGCGTTCCGGTCTCCCCGCTTCGCCCAGCTCTCCACGTTCATGCGCCTTCCCCACACCCGGGAGGTCGAGGGCCTCGACGTGGCGATCCTGGGCATCCCGTTCGACGGCGGGGTCAGCTTCCGGCCCGGCGCGCGGTTCGGGCCCAAAGAGATCCGGTCCAACTCGCTCCTCGTCCGGCCGTACCACCCGGTGTTGCGCACGCTGCCGTTCGACCGCCTGCGGGTGGCCGACTGCGGGGACGTCGACGTGAACCCCCTCGACATCGTGGACACGTATGGGCGGATCGAGGAGGCGGTCGGCCGGGTGCTCGGCGCCGGAGCGGTGCCGGCGTGCGTCGGGGGAGATCACTCGATCTCGCTGCCGATCCTGCGGGCGGTCGCGCGGACGCACGGCCCGGTCGCGCTCGTGCACTTCGACAGCCACCAGGACATGTGGGAAGAGTACTTCGGCAACCGGTACTTTCACGGGACCCCGTTCCGCCGGGCGCTCGAGGAAGGGCTCTACCAGCCGCGCGAGACCGTGCAGATCGGGATTCGAGGACCCGTGTATGCGGAGGACGACTTCGCGTTCGGGGAGACGCACGGGGTGACGGTCTTGCGGGCCGAGGAGGTCCACCACCGCGGCCTCGAGGCCGTCCGGCCGCATCTCGAGCGCCTGCGGGGCCGGAAGGTGTACGTGTCGTTCGACATCGATTCCGTGGATCCGGCGTTCGCGCCCGGCACCGGCACGCCCGAGGTGGGCGGGCTCACGAGCGCGCAGGCCCTCGATCTGCTCCGCATGCTCGCCGGCCTTGACATCGTCGCGTTCGACATCGTCGAGGTCTCGCCGCCGTACGACCAGAGCGGCATCACCGCGATGCTCGCCGCGAACGTGCTCTTTGAGTTGATCTCCGTTGTCTCGCTGACCCGCGGCCGGTAGGCCCTCCGCTTCCGGTGCGTCGTGGAGGGGCGGCAGGGGCCGCGCCGCGTCAGTCGATCCGCGCGTAGGCCGGAATCGTGAGAAATTCCACGAACGTCTCGTTGAGCGCCACGTGCTCGAACAGCCCTCGGGCGTCCTCGAACCGCCCACGGTCAAACACCTGGGCGCCGGTCTCCCGCCGAATCCGGCTGAGCTCCTCCGCTTCGACCGTGCGGACGAGTTCAGGGGTCACGCGGGGCGCCTCCGTGAGCCGGGCGCCGTGGCGGATCCACTGCCACACCTGGGCCCGCGCGATCTCCGCGGTGGCCGCATCTTCCATGAGGTTGTAGAGCGCCGCCGCCCCGACGCCGCGCAGCCACGACTCCGTGTACTGGATTCCGACGCTGACATTGGTGCGCAAGCCGGCCTCCGTGACCGTGCCGCCGGGCACGCGCACGTCCAGCAACTCCCGGGCGGCCACGCGCACGTCGTCCCGCGTGCGGCCGAGCTGGTGAGGGCGGTCCTCGAGCACGGTATCGAAGGCGCCGAGCGCCTCCCGCACCAGATCCGGATGCGCGACCCACGTGCCGTCAAACCCGGCGTGCGCTTCCCGGAGCTTGTCCTCCCGAACCTTGGCCAGCGCCACCCGGTTGACCTCTGGATCGCGGCGGCTGGGGATGAAGGCGGCCATCCCCCCGATCGCGTAGGCGCCGCGGCGATGGCAGGTCTTGACCAACAGGTCGGTATACGCCCGCATGAACGGCACCGCCATGGTCACCTGCGCCCGGTCGGGGAGCACGAACTCGGGCCTGTCGTGGAACGTCTTGATGATGCTGTAGATGTAGTCCCACCGGCCGGCGTTCAGGCCGCCCGAATGGTCCTTGAGCTCGTAGAGGATTTCGTCCATCTCGAACGCCGCCAGGATATGTTCGACGAGGACCGTGGCTTTGATGCTGCCCCGGGGGATTCCCAGCGCGTCCTGGGCGAACATGAAGACGTCGTTCCATAGGCGGGCCTCGAGATGGCCCTGCAGTTTCGGCAGATAGAAGTAAGGACCCGTGCCACGCTCGAGCAGTGTCCGCGCGTTGTGAAAGACGTAGAGGCCGAAATCCAGAAGGCTTCCGGAGATCGCCCGGCCGTCCACGAGGAGATGCTTCTCGACGAGGTGCCAGCCTCGCGGCCGGACGAGCAGGGTGGCCGCCTGTTCGTTGAGCCGGTACGTCCGCCCGTCGGGGTTCGTGTGCTCGATCGTCCGCCGGACCGCGTCCGCCAGATTCACCTGGCCGGCGATGACGTTCTCCCACGTCGGGGAGTTGGCGTCTTCGAAGTCGGCCATGAACGTGCTGGCTCCGGAATTGAGCGCGTTGATCACCATCTTCCGGTCCACGGGGCCGGTGATCTCGACTTTTCGGTCCCGGAGATCCCGCGGCACCGGCGCCACGGTCCAGGTCCCCTCGCGGATCTGACGGGTGCCGGGGAGGAAATCCGGCGAGCTCCCGGCGTCGAGCACGGCCTGGCGCTCCCTGCGTTTCGCGAGGACCGCGTCACGGGCGGGGTTGAACTCCCGCTCGAGCGCGGCGACAAACGCGAGCGCGTCCGGGGTGAGCACCTCCGCAAACCTGCCGGTGACCGGGCCCCGCACCTGGACGCCGGTCCCCATCGCCGCCTTTCCGGTGCGTTCAGGTGAACCCGTCGACATCCCCGTTCCCCCTTCCCTTCACCGGCCGATGACGGCGAAGGCGTCGATCTCCACCAGCAGGTCGGGCGTCGCCAACGCCGTCACCACGACGCCGGTGCTGCAGTGGTGAGTATTCGCGAAGTACCGATCGATCACCCCGTACACGGCCGGCCGGTAGGACGCGTCGGTGACGTAGATGGTGAGCTTGCAGATGTCTCCGACGGATCCACCCGCTTCCTCGATGAGCTGGATAATGTTCTTGCACGCCTGCTCCGCCTGCGCGCCGGGGTCGCCGCGTCCCACAAACCTGCCGTCGAGGTCGAACCCCATCTGGCCCTGGAAGAAGACCTGATCGCCTGACGCCCGGATGGCTTTGGATCCGATGCGCCGGGTCTCCATGTTGAGGGTCGCCGTGTCGAACTTCCGGATAAACCGCTTTCGCATCCCCATCTCCCCTTCCCAGGCTCTTAGCCGCGCGGCACCGGCGGCACCGGGAGCGGAATCCCGTGCCGCCGCGCCGCATCGATGGCCTGACTGTAGCCGGCGTCCGCGTGCCGGACGATACCGATTCCCGGGTCCGTCGTCAGCACGCGCTCGAGCCGCCGGGCGGCATCCGGCGTGCCATCGGCGACAATGACCATGCCCGCGTGGATCGAGTACCCGATCCCGACCCCCCCGCCGTGGTGCACCGAGACCCACGTGGCGCCCCCCACCGCGTTGAGCAGCGCGTTCAGGATCGGCCAATCGGCGATCGCATCGCTGCCGTCCGCCATCGCCTCCGTCTCGCGGTACGGCGACGCCACGGATCCCGTATCCAAGTGGTCCCGGCCGATCACGATGGGCGCCTCCAGCTCGCCGCGGCCCACCATCTCGTTGATCGCGAGGCCGAACCGGACGCGCTCGCCGTAGCCGAGCCAGCACACCCGCGCGGGCAGCCCTTGGAACGGGACCCGCTCCCCGGCGAGACGGATCCAGCGCGTGAGCGTCTCCTGCTCGGGAAAGAGGCGCAGGACCAGCTCATCGGTCTTGCGGATGTCCTCGGGGCTCCCGGACAGGGCCACCCACCGAAACGGGCCGCGTCCCTCGCAGAACAGCGGCCGGATGTAGGCGGGAACGAACCCGGGGAACGTGAACGCATCGGCGACCCCCGCGCGCTCGGCCTGCGCCCGGATGTTGTTGCCGTAGTCGAGCGCGACGGCCCCCCGGCGGTGGAACGCCACCATGGCCTCGACGTGCCGCGCCACCGACGCCTGGGCGCGCGCCACATACGCCTCCGGATCGCCGCGCCGGAGAGTCGCCGCATCCGCCGCGGAGAGGTCTTCCGGAATGTAGCCTTCGAGGAGGTCGTGCGCCGACGTCTGGTCGGTGACGACGTCCACCGCGACGCCCCGGCGGAGGATCTCCGGGTAGATCTCGGCCGCGTTTCCGAGGAGCGCGATCGACCGAGGCTTCCCCTCCCGGACCGCCTGCTGGGCGAGGTGCAGCGCCGCGTCGAGGCTTTGCGTCGCTTCGTCGACCCATCCGGTGCGCGCCCGGCGGTCGATGCGCGCCGGATCGGCCTCGACGATCAAGCCGACGCCCCCGTTCATGGTGATCGCAAGCGGCTGGGCGCCGCCCATGCCGCCGAGACCGGCCGTGAGCACGAGCCGTCCGCGCAGGCTGCCCCCGAAGTGCCGGCGGGCGACGGCCGCGAAGGTCTCGTACGTGCCCTGGATGATGCCCTGCGTCCCGATGTAGATCCACGAGCCCGCGGTCATCTGGCCGTACATCGTGAGCCCGAGCGCCTCGAGCCGCCGGAACTCGTCCCACGTCGCCCACGCCGGGACGAGCATCGCGTTGCTGATCAGTACGCGGGGGGCGTCGGGGTGGGTGCGGAACACCCCCACCGGCTTTCCCGACTGCACGAGGAGCGTCTCATCGTCCCCGAGCGCCCGCAGCGACTGGACGATGGCGTCGAAGCACGCCCAGTTCCGGGCCGCGCGGCCGGTGCCCCCATAGACGATCAACTCGTCCGGTTTCTCGGCCACCTCGGGATCGAGGTTGTTCATGAGCATCCGGAGGGCGGCTTCCTGGTGCCAGCCCCGGCATGAGCGGGCCGTGCCCCGGGGCGCGCGGACGGGACGGGGGCCGCTCACGACTGAGTCCCCCGCTCAGCATACTGCGCCCTGCGCTTCGCGATCGTGCGGAGATGGTACTCGACGTGGCCGGTGAAGTGCTCCACGGCCTGCGCCAGGGTCAGGGTCGTCGGTGCGCCACCCGAGCCATCTTGCTCCCAGTGGACCCCGGTGCGGGCCCACGCGTCGGACGGCAGCCGCTCGAGCAGGGCGCCCGTCCACTTCCGCACCGCGCGAAAGAACGCCAAGGCGTCGGGCATCGAATGGGCCTGATAGTCGAGGATCCGGGACCAGCGGTATCCATAGAAGGAGGCGGGCGTGGCGCCCGGCTCCGCGAGCAGATACCGGATTCTCGCCGCGCCGACGAGGTCCACGTCCACGACGTGGATCACATTTTCGTGGATGCTCCAGTGCTCGGGGCCCGGGGTGAACCGGAGTTCCTCGTCGGAAAGGCCCACGAGCGCCGCTTCGAGCAGCCGAGGCCCGTCGGCGTAGGCCGCGATTAGACCGCCGGCCTGTTCCCCAGTAGGCACGGGTCCCTCCCGAGTGCCGTCAACGTGCGCAGTGGACGGCTGCCGGCACAGCAGTCATCCTGATCGTAGGGCCAGGTGCTACGGTGCCCGGAGCTAGGGTGCCCGGAGAATGCCCCTGAGCGCCTCCACCAGGCGCCGGTTGTCCTCCGGCGTCCCGACCGTGATCCGGGCCCACGTCGGAAGCCGCCACAGTCCCCCGGGCCGGATGATCACCCCGGAGGGGAGGAGTTGTTCCGCCACCCGATCGGCGGGCCGGGCGAAGTCCACCAGGACGAAGTTGGCCTGGCTTGGGAGGTGCCGGAGGCCCAACTCCGTGAACGCCCGGGCGAGGAACGCCTTCCCCGTCCGGTTGTTTTCGAATGCCTCGCGAATGTACGCTTCGTCCTCCAGCACCGCCTCGGCCGCGGCCTGGGCCAGGCGGTCGACGGGGAACGGCTCGCGCACCTGGTTCAGGGGCGCCGTCAGCTCGGGGGCGGCGATCGCGTAGCCGACACGGAGGCCGGCGAGGCCGTAGATCTTCGAGAACGTCCGCAGGACCATCACGTTGGGGTGGCGGCGGAGCAGGGCGATCGCGTCCGGAAAGGCCGGATCGTCCACCCACTCGGCATACGCCTCGTCGAGCACGACGAGCGTCTCCGGTGGCACACGCGCGAGGAGCTCCTCGACTTCGCCGCCGGACAGCATCGTGCCCGTCGGGTTGTTCGGATTGCAGACGATCACCGCTTTTGCAGGCCTGCCGCGCGAGCCGGGGCCCGGCGCCGCGGCCTCCGACATTGCGGCCACGTCGAACCGCCAATCGCGGAGCGGTACCTCGACCGGAATCGCCTTCATGAGGAGCGCGAGCGATGCGTACGCGGTGTAGGTCGGGGCGCCGATGACACACCGGTCCCCGGCGTCGAGAAACGCCAGGCCGAGACAGGTCAGGACGTTGTCGACGCCGTTTGCGAACACGAGGTGGTCCGGGCTGAGTCCCAGCCGTGCCGCCATCTGACGCCGCAACCGGGCGCACTCGGGGTCGGGATAATGGTGGACCCGGTCGATCGCGGCAATCAAGGCGTCCCGGACGCGCGAAGAAATCCCGAGGGGGTTTTCGTTGCTCCCGAGCTTGGCCACCTCGCGGAGCGCATACCGCTCCATGACCTCTTCAGCCGAGCGCCCGGGAATGTACGGTTCGAGCGCTGCGAGGGCTTTGCGTGCGCGTGGGTGAGGCTGGCTCACCGCCATTGCTCCCTTCCGTCTGAGAAACCGGCACCCGCGGAATGTGCCGGCACAAGGCGGCCGCTTTGGGCGGCCGGTCTTCGCTCGATTCGACGGGGTCTAGAGGCGCTCCCGCCCCCGCTCCGGGCCGGCCGCCCGGAGGATCTGAATCGCGAACCGGCGGAGGAGTTCAGGGTCGGCCGTCCCCGGCCACCCCGCGCGCCGGGCCCACGCACGAAGCCGGGTCGGGGTCAGCGCGGCCTCAAACGGGTGCGGGGCATTGCGGCCCTGCGGGCCCGCACGCCGCCGGCCATAGGCGTGGGACGGCTCGCGCACCGCCAGGGAGCGAGCCTCCGGGAAAGGATAGGCCAGGCGCTTGTCCAGCTCGCGCAGGAGGTGGAGGTGCTCAGCGTGCAGGCGGTCTGGCGATGACGTGCGAACCTTGCGGGCCACGCCGCCCCGTCCGATCGAGCCTTCGAGAAGCGCCTCGAGAGGCACGCCGAAGATTTTGGAGAGCCGGAGGAGATCTGCGATAGAGATCCGGCGCTGCCCCATCTCGTAGCGGTCGATGGCGCTCGGGGATCGGCCGAGCTTTACGCCGAGCGCAGCCTGGGAGAGGCCCGCGCGGGTCCTGAGCGCTCGCAGCCGTTCCCCCAACTTCGCGTAGAACTCCATCCGGCGCCTCGTTGACGGATCGTCACACTGACGGTACCACAACAAACAGACACTCACAAGACAGCAAAGCCACACCGGGTTGACAATTTGGCACTCCTATATTGACAGAATGGCGCAATACAGTTAGGTTGGACCCAAAGGATCCTCACGGATGAGAGTCCGTCTCAAGCGCGCTGCCATCGAGGCAGCCCTGGTGCGCCGGAACTGGACGAAAACGGCGCTGGCTCGCCTCGCAGGACTCCACCGCACCCATTTGTCCGACTTACTCTCGGGGCGGGCCAGCCCCGGTGCGGGGACGCGCCAGCGTCTCTTGGAGATCCTGGGCGGTGAGTTCGACGACTTCTTCGAGATCGTTCGCGGACGGGGTCATATCTCCGAGGAAGAACGCATCCTGGCTCTCCTGGAGTACCTGAGCACCCGGGAAGGCAGCGAGGCGGCGGCCGGTCACCAGCGCCTCGTGCAGATGCTGGACCGTCTCCGCACCCGCGGCTGGCTCAGCGCCTCAGAGCGGTCTTGGCTGGATAAGGAGTGGCGGGCATTGCAAACGGCGTCCCGTGGTCCATTAGTGCGCGGGGACCCGGCAAGGCATCGTCCGTAGCGCCTCTATGCCTTCCCAATCACGCTGTACGAGTTCCGCCCCGATCTTCGGCCTCAAAAGCAGCTCACGACGGGCAACGACGGACCGTTCGGTTGCGCGGACCCGCTGAGGAGCAGGGTCAGCGCCTGGGCGATGGCGAGCGATGGGTTGCCGCCGGCCGGCGCGGCGGGGGACCAGCAGAGTGGGGCGCAGAAGAGAGACCCCGGGGACAGAGGGCAGCGGAACGGCCAACGGGATGACGAACGCCCCGGTCAGCGGTTGAGGCGCCACGAACATGACGTAGGGAAGGCTGGGGCCTGACGTCCCGATGGGGCTAAAGCACACGGCGGTTCCTAGGGGATGTGCGCTCGCCGGGCCGGCCAGGCTCAAGAGTCCGACCGTGATCAGAGCAGCACCCGCGAGACCCGTTCCGTACCGAAGGCGTCGCAGCATCGCTCTTGGTCTCCCTGAGTTCAGGACTACTCCACGCCTGCTTCTTCAATAGAAAGAATCCCTTCGGTCGCGTCCAGGCGCGCCCGCACCCCAACGGGAAACGTCAGGTGGTACGTGCCGTGCCCGCACGCCAGCCCGTAGATCGCGGGCTTGCCGGCCGGCACGATCAGGTCCTCGAGAATCTGGCGGATCGACAGCGTTGGCTCCGGCTCCGCCGTGTAGCGGCACTCCCCGATGATGATGCCGGCGACCTGGCGCAGCACCCCCGCCAGGCGCAGGTGCGCGAGCTTGCGGTCCAGCCGGTACACGCGGTCCCCCAGGTCTTCGAGGAACAACAGCTTCCCCGCGAACTCGGGCTGGTAGGGCGTGCCCATGAGCGCCGTAAGCAGCGCCGCGTTTCCCCCGATGATCTCGCCTTCGGCAACGCCGGGCACGAGCGTTTCGACGCGGGGCGCGCCGGGCGGATTCTGGAGCGGTCCGAGCGGGTCGGCGCTGGTCACGGCCCGCAGCAGCCCCAGATAGTCGTGCGGATCCGCCTGGGAGATCGCGGTCGTCATCGGTCCGTGAAACGTCACGAACCTCGCCTGCGTCTGAAACGCCAGATGGAGCGCCGTGATGTCGCTGTACCCGATGAACACCTTGGGGTGGCGGCGGATCAGATCGTAGTCGAGGGCGTCGAGGAGCCGGTGCGCGCCGTATCCTCCGCGGATGCAGAGGATGCCCTGGACGCCCGGATCGGCGAACATCGCGTGGAGGTCCTCGACCCGCCCGGCGTCGGCGCCCGCCAAATACCCTCGAACGTCGAAGGCATGGGGCGCGAGGGCGGTTCGGAACCCCGCGGCCAAGAGCCGCCTGCGGGCGAGCTCGACGGTATCGGGCGTCGCCGCGCCAGCCGCCGTCGTTGGCCCGGACGGCGAAACGAGACCGATCGTATCCCCCGGCACGAGCCGTCTGGGGCGGTGGAGGGAGCGCATGATAGGGACCTGCTTCGCGGATCCCGGCGGCGGAGCCTTCTCCTGTATACTGAAGGCGGTGATAATGGGAGGCTCGGGATGAACGTGAGAGGAACGGCGGCGGATATTCGAGCCGGTGTCCGGGTGGAATGGCTGACGATCGGATGGATGGTGATCGAAGCCGTCGTCAGCGTGGGAGCCGGGCTGGCCGCGGGGAGCATCGCGCTCGTCGCTTTTGGAGTGGATAGCGTTATTGAACTCGTGTCTGCCGGAGTGCTGCTGTGGAGACTCCGACTCGAAGGCCTGGGAGCGGCCGTTGCCTCACCAGAAATAGAGCGGGCGGAGCGCCGGGCGTCCCGCGTCGTGGGCTGGAGCTTGCTTCTTCTCGCGGCGTATGTCGTCGTGCAATCCGCCTACGACTTGTGGACCCGCAGCACTCCTGAATCTTCTCCCGTCGGGATTGCGTTGGCCGTTGCGGCATTGCTCGTGATGCCTCAGCTCATCCGCACGAAACTGAAGGTGGCGTCTGCGATCAACAGTCCCGCCCTTAAAGGCGACGCCGCCTGCGGGACGGTCTGCGTGTACATGGCAGCGACGCTGTTAGTGGGACTGGTACTCCGGGCCGCCCTGGGGTGGTGGTGGGCCGACCCCGTGGCGGCCCTCGGGATTGTGTATTTCATCGTTCGTGAGGGCCGAGAAGCCCTCGCCGCGCCGGACGCGTGTGGCTGCTGCGAGTAGAATGACCGCCCGGGTCTCGAGCTAGGACAAACTTCGCCTCGCCACGGGGCTGCCCCCAAAGGATCATAAGAGAGAGGGGGTTGACCGGCCGGATTCCCCGCCCTATAATGGCCCCGTGGGTTTTTAGTCTAGACTAAAATAAGTTGGTGTGTGGAAAGAAACTGATGACCACCATTACCGGCGTGATGCAAGACTATCTGAAAGCGATCTACAAGCTTCAGCATGATGGCGGCGCCGTTTCAACCTCGGAAGTCGCCAACCGGCTGGGCGTCTCGGCGGCCTCGGCCACGAATATGATCAAGCGTCTCGCCCGTCTCCGCCTGGTGACCTACGCCCGGTACCGTGGATTTGCCCTGACGCCTGCCGGCCGGCGGATCGCGCTCGAAACCATCCGGCATCACCGCCTCCTCGAGTTATACCTCGCGCAGCACCTCGGGGTGAGCCTCGACAAGGTCGACAGTGAGGCGGAGAAGATGGAGCACGTGCTCTCCGAGGACGTGGAGGCGCGCATCGCCACGACCTTGGGGAATCCCACCCAGGACCCGCATGGGGATCCCATTCCCTCGACGGACGGGAGCCTGCGTGAGATCCGCTATCCGATCCTCGAGACGCTCTCTCCCGGCGAGACGGGGGTCGTCGCCCGCGTGAGCGACCGCAGCCCCGCGCTGCTGCGGCGCTTGACCCAGCTCGGGATCCTGCCGGGTGTCGCGCTCAGAATGCTGGCGCGCCGCGCCGGCGGGTGCGAGGTCGAACTCAACGGACGTTCATTGACCTTGCCCCACGCCCTGTGTGACGGAGTGTACATTCAATGGCTGAGTCTGCCGACAAAGCCGTAGCGAACGTCCTTCCTGGTGATATCTCGACCGTCGCTGCGGCCGGCGATGTCCTGAGCGGGCGGAGCACCCGCCGCGGGCTCTTCCGAATCTTCCCGTTCCTCGGTCCTGCGTTCGTCGCGTCTGTCGCGTACATCGATCCGGGCAACTTCGCCACCAACATCCAGGGCGGCTCCGAGTTCGGGTATCGCCTGGTGTGGGTCGTGCTGGCGAGCAACCTGATCGCCATGCTGGTGCAAACGTTGTCCGCCAAGCTCGGCATCGCCACCGGCCGGAATCTGGCCGAAATGTGCCGCGAGCAGTTCCCCCGCCCGGTGGTCTGGGGCATGTGGGTGCTCATGGAGATCGTCGCCATGGCGACCGATCTCGCTGAATTTCTCGGGGCCGCCGTCGGCTTCAACCTCCTGTTGGGGATCCCGCTCCTGCCCGCGGCACTCCTCACCGGAGTGACCACGTTGATCATCCTCGCGCTCGAGCGGCGCGGGTTCCGGCCTCTCGAGGCGGTGATCACCGCGCTCGTCGGGGTCGTGGCGGTCGCCTACGTGATCGAGACCCTGCTGGACCGGGCGAGCTGGACGGCCATCGGGCAGAGCGTTGTCCATCCGGCGCTGGGAGGGACAGAAGCCGCCCTGCTGGCCGTCGGCATCCTGGGGGCGACGGTGATGCCCCACGTGATCTTCCTCCACTCGGCCCTCACGCAGCGGCGAATCGTGACCGAGACTGATGCGCAGGCGCGCCGTCTCTTCCGGTTCAACGTGCTCGACGTGGTCATTGCGATGAGCCTCGCGGGTCTGGTGAATGCGGCGATGCTCGTGATGGCCGCCTCGACCTTCTGGGTCCACGGCCTCACGAAGATCGCGACGATTGAGGAGGCGCACCGGACGCTCGTCCCCCTGCTTGGACGCGCGAGCGGCATCGTGTTCGCGGTCTCGCTGCTCGCCTCCGGCCTCTCATCATCCGTGGTGGGGACGATGGCCGGCCAGATTATCATGCAGGGGTTCATCCACCGGCAGGTCTCGGTCTGGGTGCGCCGGCTGGTCACGATGGTCCCGGCGATTGCCGTGGTGGCGATTGGGCTCGACCCGACACGGACGCTGGTTATCAGCCAGGTCTTCCTGAGTTTTGGGCTGCCGTTCGCCCTCGTGCCGCTCGCACTTTTCACGCAGCGCCGCCGGTTGATGGGAACGCTGACGAACGCCAAACCGACGACGGTGATCACCTGGATCGTGACCGGTTTGATCGTGGGACTCAACATCTACCTGATCTACCAGGCGATCATGGGCGGATAGGATGGCCGGGCATTCAGGAGGGGAGGCCGGTGGCCCGCCGAATCGAGGTAGGCATATCATCATGGGCGCGCCGCAGGTCGTCCTCAACCGTCTGCTGATCCCGCTGGACGGCTCGCGTCTGGCGGAATCTGTCCTGCTCATGGGGCTGTCCCTCGCGACCCATCTCCACGCCCGGCTTACGCTCCTGCACGTGATGGAACGCTCGGCACGCGCGACCGTGCACGGCGACCGGCACCTTACGAGTCCCGCGGAAGCGGAGCAGTACCTCGCCGGCATCGCGGCCAGGTTTCGTGCCGAAGGAGTGGAGGTCGAGTGCCACGTTCACCCCAACCTGGAAGGCGACGTCCCGCAGAGCATCGTGGACCATGCGAGCGACCTGGCCGCCGACCTCATCATCCTGGCCACGCACGGCGCGGGGGATGCCAGGCGCGTTCTCTTCGGCAGCGTGGCCCAGCAGGTGCTGCGCCGGGGCGACCGCCCCGTGCTCCTGATCCGGCCGCCCGAGGGCCCGTTCGCGGACACCGCTCCGCCCGGCCTCCATCGGGTGCTCGTGCCCCTCGACGGTCAACCGCCGGCCGAGACCGCGCTGCCGATCGCCGGTGTCCTGACCCGCGCGTACGGGGCGGAACTGCTGCTGCTCCGCGTCGTGCCCACGCTGGCGACGATCACGGGGGACTTGGTCGGCACCGCCCGCCTCGTGCCGACGGCGACCGCCGCCTCGCTCGACCTCGAGGCGGGGGAGGCGCGACTGTACATGGAGGCGCTCGCCACCCGCCTCCGCACCGATGGCCTCCGGCTGTCCGCCGCCGTTGTCCGCGGCGAGCCGGCCCAAAGCCTGCTGGACGCGGCCACCCAGGCGGGTGTCGAGATGATCGTCATGGCCACTCACGCGCGCGCCGGGATCGGCGCGGTGTTCTCGGGGAGCGTCGCCTCCCGGATCGTCGGCCGGTTTCCCCGCCCGATCCTGCTCGTCCGGGCGCCCATTTGACAGAGTGAACGGTCGGGGCTATACTCGGCTCAAAGTTCGCGGCCCGTGACACCCTAGCACCGGTACGCACCACATTCATCTACCGTTCGTACCAGCAGGCGACGGCAGGACAGAGACGGAGCGGCATCGGACCAGGCGTCGTGGCAGCGGGGCGGGGCGGACAAAAGGTACCCGGCAGGGGGCGCAGATGCTCCCGCGCCGGGTTTCGCCGTTTTTGGCCTCCCGACACGCATCGGCTTCCCCTCGTTCACACGAACCCAGGCCGGCTGTGGCCCGTATTTGGGTAGTAAAGAAGATAGGAGGCCTGAGCCGTGAGCACCGGGGAGCCGCGCAGGGCAGCCGAGTGGGAGAGATGACTGACAACTGCAAGACCATAGAAGAGTACCTCGCAGCGAGCCGCCGCGACCGGCGCCTGGCCCGGACGACCCTGCACTATATCTCCGACATGATCGACTACTTCGGGAAAGCGCGCCTCTTCGAGGGGATCTACGGTGTGGACCGCCAGCTCGACGACATTACCGCGTTCTTCAAGGGCTACGCGATGAGCATGGAGCGCCGCCTCCTGCTGCTCGTCGGCCCCCAGGGCTCGGGCAAGTCGATGACGGTGGACAAGCTGAAGCGGCGCCTCGAGGAGTACTCACACAAGCCTGACGGCGTGCTGTTCGCGGTGGACGGCTGCCCATTCCACCAGCACCCGTTCGACCTCATTCCGCCGGATGCCCGGGAGACGGAGGGGATCTGGTGGCACGAAGAGGCGGTGCCCTGCCCGGTCTGCGAGCGCACGATCGCGACCGGCGGCGGGTGGCGCGACGTGCCTGTCCGCCGGGTCTTCATCTCGGCCCGGGACAAGATCGGGGTCGCCAAGCACACGCCGACCGACCTCAGGCGCGAAGACATCACGAACTTCGTCGGCAACATCAACTTCGCGCTGCTGAAGGAGCGCGGCTCGACGTACGACCCCGAGGCGTACGACTTCGAAGGGAAGGTGATCTGGGCCAACCGCGGCATCTTGGACTGGACCGAAGTGTTCAAGAGCCGCCGCCAGCTCCTGTCGCTCCTCCTCGAGCTGATCCAGTCGAAACGCATCGACCTGGCCAACTTCCCGACCGTCCACGTCGACTCCGTCGTCGTCGGCCACACGAACTACCCCGAGTACAACGTGTTCCTGGCCGAGGACATCATGGAGCCGCTCCGCGGCCGGATCCACAAGATCGATTTTCCCTACAACGTCGACATCCAGGGCGAGATGCAGATCTACCGGGCCCTCGTGGACCGCGCCAACCGGGTCCGGGGCGAGACCAAGCACGTCTCGCAAGACGTGTACGAGCTGGCCGCCACCTACGCGGTCCGCACCCGCCTGGAGTCCCAGGGGCTGCGCGGCCTCTCGCCGCGGTTCTTCGAGGACGCGTTCTCCCTGGCGTACACACGCGCCGGCGCGTGCATCGACCTCGAGGTCGTCACCGAGGCGATCGAGGAGACGTTCGCGCACCAGTCGATCAAGGACCTGAACCAGAAGGACCTGCTCAAGCTGTTCGAAGAGACGAAGGTGGAGTTCGTCAACAAGAAGGTCGACGTGATCGTCGAGGAGATCGTGCCCACCCATTTCTACGACTACGCGCAGAACCTCTACCTGAATTACCTGGACGCGGCGGCCCGCAGCGTGCTCGGCGAGTCCCTGGGGGACGGCGAGAAGGAGCTGATCGACGACGTCGAGGGCATCCTGGTCCAGAAGCGCCAGATCAGCCGGCAGGGCCGGGTCGCGTTTGAGAACGTGCTCCTCGAGCGCCGCGACGAGCTCCGGCGGATGAGCTATAAGGACAACGAGCATCTCCGCGGGGCGATGAACGAGATCGTCTTCAACAAGATCAAGAACCTCCTGCGGCTCTACGAGAAGACCGAGGAGATGGACGCCAAGAGCCGCGATCTCCTGGACGTGCTCCAGCGGAGCGCGATCGAGGACCATGGGTACTGCCCCGCCTGCGCCCGCGCGCTGTTCAAGATCATCGGGCGCAGCTTCTAGGCGAGGCGCCGTGACCCCGCTGCCTGAGCGGCCCCGATGAAGATCCACCGCGGGCGGATCGCCCAGTACAAGCACGATCAGCTGCTGCGCGAGTACTTGAAGCAGAACCTGAGCGAGCTCATCCAGCAGAAAGAGCTGATCACCGATGGGAAGGTCAAGACCCAGATCGCCACGCTCGATCTCCCCACGCTCAAGTTCGGCGAGGAGGCCCAGTTCCTGGGACAGGGCGCCGGCGGCGGGAGCGGCGCGGGGGGCGCGCAGAGCGGCGGGGCGGGGATCGACCAGGTGCAGGCGCTGGGCGGCCTCTTGGGCGGCGACCATCACGGCAAGGAGATGCAGGTCGAACTGGACTTCGACGAGTTCGTGAAACTGGCCCAGGAAGTGCTCCTCGAGGAGCTGCGGCTGCCGACGTTTCACGAGCCGGCCCGGTCGGGCGAGGTGGAGAGCCAGGATACGCCCGAGCTCGACGACATGGACCGGATCGGGCTCCGCGCGGACCTCAACCTCGAGGAGACGATGATCCAGAGCCTGTTCCGCAATGTCCGCGAGCGCGGCACGCTGGACTACGACGTGGACGTGCAGCACGACGCGTGGTACTTTATCGAGGATCCGACCACGTTCCAGAACAACCGGTCGGTCGAGATCTACGTGCTCGACATCTCCGGGTCGATGCGGGGCGAGTACCTGGCGCTGGTCCGGAAGACGATCTTCATCCTCTGGCACTATCTCGAGCATCGGTACCCCACGAACCTCCGGCGGTACGTCGTGTTCCAGGACGTCGCGGAGGAAAAGACCCGGGACGAGTTCTTCTGCGTCGAGTCAAGCGGCGGCACGCACATCAGCACCGGCTTCGAGAAGGCGGTCGAGCTGCTCGAAGGGGTGACCGAGTACGACAAGTTCCTGTTCATCTTCACGGACGGCGAAACCAGCTCCGGCGACTTCGATCTTGCCAAGAAGCGGTATGAAGAGGCGCTCGGCGCGTTCGACCTGGTCAGCTACGGCCACGTGAACCCCGGGGGCCGCGGGATCGGCGGGTTCAGCGAGTACGTGCAGGAAGCCGTGAAGCCCCGCGACGGCGCCGTGTTTGCCAACCTGGTCGACCTCGAGACGATCCGATCGGCGATGCGGGACTTCCTCGCGTTCTTCGACACGCGCGCGGCGCGGCGGTCCGCCGGGGCGGCGGCGCGGTGACGGGCGGCGGCCCATGATTGCCGAGTATCAGGGTGTGATCCGCGAGCTGGAGGGGCTCGCCCGCGACCGCGGGCTCGCCTTCGACCCGGTGGTCTTCCAGATCACCGACAGCGACGAGATCGCCGAGGTCGCCAGCATGGGACTCCCCAACCGGTTCATCCACTGGTACTGGGGTGGGACGTACAAGGAGATCGTCACCCAGCAGAACAAAGAGGTGTTCAGCATCCTCGAGCTGGTGCTGAACACCGTGCCCTCGCACGCCTTCTTACGAAGCAGCAACACCTATTTGCAGAATGTGCTGGTCATCGCCCACGTCTTCGGGCATGCCGACTTCTTCGCGAACAATCACTGGTACATGAAGTCGAACAAGAACATGCTCAACGAGGCCGAGCGCCACGCCCGCCTGATCCGGACGTTCGAGCAGCAGTACGGCCGAGACCGGGTCGAGAAGCTCTTGGATGCGCTGCTGACGGTGGCCGCGTCGGTGAACGCGTTCGAGCGCAGCCCGCAGGAGCGCCGCAGGCGGCTGATCTACTACCTGGAGGAGCGGGCGCCGCTCGAGGACTTCGAGCGGACGCTGCTCGAGGCGATCCGGGACGAGGCCGAGTACTTTGACCTGATCCAGCGGACGCACATCATCAACGAAGGCTGGGCCACGTTCGTCGAGGCGGAGCTGCTCACGCGGCTGCTGACGGCCCGGGAGTGGGCCAGCATCTCCGTTCAGCTGTGCAACCGGCCGGCGCCGTACACGATCGGCTATACGCTGTTCAAGCATCTGCGCGATCGGGAGGGGTTCGAGCGGGCCCTGGAGATCCGCCGGTTCTACGAAGATATCAGCCTGATCGACCTGAGCCTCACCGAGGAGCTCGTCCGGCGGTTGGACATCTTCGTCTACGACCCGAAGGAGAAGCAGAAGAGCTATGATCTCCAGAAGGTCAAGGACATGCTGATTACCCAGAAGCTGTACAAGGGGGAGCCGCGGGTCGAGGTGGACCCGGCCTCTCAGGGCCGCGACCTGCTGCTCACCCACTTCGACGAGGACCGCAAGCTCGAGCCGAAGCGCGTCGGGCTCTACCTGAAGGCGGTCTACGCGCTCTGGCGGAATCCCGTGAAGCTGCGCGCGAACGGGAAGGTCTATACGTACGACCGGCGCGGGCTGTCCTCGACCTAACCGGGGGGACCCGATCCCCGGCACCGCGAACGTTCTCCGCGTGGACGTGCTCGAAGTCAAACAGACCCTCGATGGTGCCGTCCGGACGTTCCCGTGCCGCGCGGCCGAGGTCACGGAAGACCGGGCGGTGCTCCTCTACACCCTGCCGGCTCCCGCCCGCGTGGCAGACCTCGCCCTCCCGGCCGGGACGCTCACGATCGCCTTCTTCTGGCGTGACCGCCCGTACAACGTCTACCACTGGATCGCCCCGGACGGCGGGATGCTCGGTGACTACTTCAACCTGAGCGGTGCGGTCCGCATCACCCCCGACCGGGTCGAGTGGGAAGACCTCGAGGTCGATGTGCTCGTCACGCCCGACGGGCGCGCCCGGGTGCTGGACGAGGACCGGATCCCCGCGAGCGCGTCGGGCCGGCTCGGCGAGATCGGCCGGGCGCGTGACCTGGTGCTCCGGAGCTACACCCGCGTGGCGGCGCAGGTCCGCGCGGCCTCCGAGCGCCTCCTCGCGCGTGACGCCGCGGCGCATCCGCCCCGGGCGGGCGCCTCCTGATGCGCCTCCGGAACAAGGTCGCCGTCGTCACCGGCTCCGGCCGGGGCATCGGCCGGGCGATTGCCCAGGGGTTCGCCCGGGAGGGGGCGGCGGTGCTGCTCAACGCGGCGCGGTCGGTGGAGGAGGTGCGCGCGGCCGCGCTGGCGATCACCGCGGCGGGAGGCAAGGCGCTCGCCGTGCAGGCCGACGTCGGCCGCCCGGCGGAGGCCCGGGGGCTGATCGCGCGGGCCGTCGAGGCGTTCGGGCGGGTGGACATTCTGGTCAACAACGCCGGTGTGGTGGACCGGTCGAGCCTGTGGCAGATCACCGACGAGGCGTGGGGGAACATGATGGCGGTTCACGTGACGGGTCCGTTCTTCGCCAGCCAGGCCGCGGGGGAGCTCATGGTCCAGCAGGGCGGCGGCGTGATCATCAACATCGCGTCCATGCGCGGCATCGAGCCCGGCACGGGGGCCGTGCACTACAACGTGAGCAAGGCGGCGGTGCTGATGCTCACCCGGTGCCTGGCGCGCGATCTCGCGCCCCACGTCCGCGTGAACGCAATCGCGCCCGGCTACACGGACACGGCCCTGCACGCGGACCTCTCGATCGCGCAGCGGGAGCAGGTCATCTCCCGGATCCCCCTCGGCCGGTTCGGCCAGCCGGACGACGTCGCGCGCGCCGCGGTCTTTTTGGCGTCTGACGCCGCCGCCTACATTACAGGACACACCCTGGTGCTCTCCGGCGGGGTCGTGATGCGCTGACGGGGGCTAGGTGTCTTTGAGCTTCTTCTCGAAGTCGGCGGGCTTGATGGTGTCGAGGAACTTCTTGAACTCTTCCACTTCGTGCTCCTCAAAGGCCTTCTTGAGGGGGATCGCGGTGGCGGCGATCTTCTCCTCGACGTAGATCGGCGCCTCCGTCCGGAGCGCCAGCGCGATCGCATCGCTCGGCCGCGAGTCGATCACCACATCCGTGTCGTTGTTCTTCAGATGGATCTCGGCGAAGTACGTGCCGTTCTGAATGTCCGTGACGACGATCCGGTTGATGCTGATGGTGAGCTGTGTGAGCATCTGCCGGATCAGGTCGTGGGTCATCGGGCGCGGCATGCGAACGCCCTGCAGCTCGAGCGCGATCGATTGGGCTTCGGCGGTTCCGATCCAGATCGGCAGCGCGAGGGTCTCCGCCTGGTCCACGAGCAGCACGACCGGGTTCATCTGCTGATCCATCGCCACGGTCCGTACTTTCATCCAGATCATGCCTTGCCCTCCCGCACCAGGGGTCTGTGCCTCGGGCTTCACCCATTATAGCAGAGGACTTCAAGGACGGAAACGCGTTTGCCTAGCGCCGGCAGGATGCGCGGCGGAACGAGCCGAATACCCGCGAGACGAGCGCACGGCGGGGAGGCGCGGATGCAGACACGGCAGGTCATGTGTGCATTGACGTGCTGCGTGTGCGTGCTGCTCGTTTCTCTCGCTCCGCCGGCGCTGGCCGCCCGGGATTCCGTCGTGCGCCCCGGAGACACGGTGTCGAAGGCCCCGTCCCGCGCGCAGCCCGTGCCCGCGCGGACGTCGCTGCCGTCTCGGAGCGGCGCGCTCACCTCGTCGATCGTGCGTATTGCGCTCCGGTTTATCGGCCGGCCGTACCAGTGGGCGGGCATCGGCAACCGTGGGTTCGATTGCTCGGGCCTCGTGCTCCGCGTGTTTGCGGCGCTGGGGCTCGCCCTGCCGCATTCCTCGTTCGACCAGTATCGCCGGGGGATCTCCGTGCCGGCCGCCGCCCTGAGCCCGGGGGACCTCGTGTTCTTCAGGACGTACCGCGCGGGGCCGTCGCACGTCGGCATCTACGTGGGCGCCGATCGGTTCATCCACGCATCGTACTCTCGCGGGGTCGTCATTTCCTCGATGGGCGATCCGTACTTTCGGTACCGGTATCTCGGCGCGCGCCGTCCCTGAGCGGGCCCGGCCGAGGCACGATCGGCTCCGGATGTGTGCCTATTTCGTCACGCCTGCCCCGAGCAGGTAGACCGCCAGGCCGAGTCCCACCGACGCCCACACCGGTGCGCCGCGCTACGCAATCCATCCGCGGTGTATCATGACGAGGGAATCACCCCGGATGGAGGAGGCACGGGCCTGAGCGATCGAACGGTTCCGTTCGACTTGCGCCTCAGCGCCGCCATCGCGCTCGGGAAGGCGACCGCGACGCTGAGCCGCTCGTTCCACCGGGGCGGGGGGACGACGATGCCGGGCCGTGTCGCCCGGGCCGTCGAGCCGCGCCTCGTCCAGATGGTCGCGCGGCGCCTGGCCTTGGGCTCCGTCGTCGTCGCGGGCACGAACGGAAAGACCACGACCGCCCACGTGCTCGCGCACATCATGCGGACGCTCGGCCACCGGCCGGTCCACAATCGGGCCGGCGCGAACCTGGCCGCCGGGATCGCCTCGGCGCTTGTCGAGCACGCGGATCTCCGCGGCCGCCCGCAAGGAGACCTCGGGATCTTCGAGGTCGACGAGGCCACCGTGCCGCGGGTCGTGCCCGCGCTCGCGCCGCGGGTCGCGGTGTTCACGAACCTGTTCCGCGATCAACTCGACCGCTACGGCGAGATCGATTACATTGCCGGACTCTGGCGGGCCGCCGGAAAGGGGCTCGCGGCCGACCTCGTGAGTGTGGCGAACGGCGACGACCCGCTGGTGTACGAGGCGGTGCGGGGGCTGCCGGGCCGGCTCGTCACCTTCGGCATCGAAGACGAGCGCCACGCCCTGCCGGCAATCGAGCACACGGCGGAAGCCCGCTACTGCTACCGGGACGGCACGCCGTATGAATACGCCTTTACCTATTTCGGCCACATGGGGCAGTATCACTGTCCCGCCTGCGGGGTGCGCCGCCCGGTGCCCGACGTCGCCGCGCGGGATCTCACGCTCCACGGCCCCGACGGCGCCGAACTGACCATCACCTCCGGCGGCGAGGCGGCGCGGATCCGCACCGTCCTGCCCGGGCTCTACAATGTCTACAATATCCTCGCCGCCGTGGCTGCCGCCCTCGAGCTCGGCGCGCCGCTCGCCCGGGTGGGGGAGGCGCTCGCCTCGTTTGCGCCGGCGTTCGGCCGGGCCGAGCGCGTCGTGGTGGACGGGCACGAGGTGCAGATGCTGCTCGTGAAGAACCCGGCCGGATTCAACGAGGTGCTGCGCACGGTGCTCGCCGCCGGCCCGCTCCCCGCCGTGCTAATCGCCATCAACGACCGCATCGCCGACGGCCGGGACGTCTCGTGGCTGTGGGACGTGGACGTCGAGATGCTCGCCGGCCAGGTCGGCCGCGTGGTGGTCGGGGGACTCCGGGCCGAGGACATGGCGCTCAGGCTGGAGTACGCGGGGATTCCCGTAGAGGCGATCGAGGTCGAGCACTCCTACGACCGGGCGCTGCGCCGCGCGCTCGACCGCACCGGGACCAGCCGCCTTTACGTCCTGCCGACGTATACGGCGATGCTGGCGCTGCGCGGTGTGCTCGAGCAGTGGGGCGCCGTGCGGGGGTTCTGGGAAACATGACGCAGGCGCTCCGCATCTGCCACCTGTACCCCGATCTCCTGAACCTGTACGGAGACCGCGGCAATATCATCGTCCTCACGAGCCGCGCGCAGCGGCGAGGGATCGCCGTGACGGTGACGGAGGCGGGGCTCGGCGACCGGATCGATCCGGATGCCGCCGATCTCTTCTTCATCGGCGGCGGCGAGGACCGGCAGCAGCGCATCGCGGCCGCCGACCTCGTCAACCTGAAGCGTGGGCCGCTCGAGGCGGCCGTCGAGGACGGCGCGGTCGTGCTGGCCGTCTGCGGCGGCTACCAGCTCGCCGGCCGGTTCTACCGGCCGGCCGAGGGGGAGGATCTGCCGGGCTTGGGGCTGCTGGATCTGTGGACGGAACACCCGGGCCCCGGCACCCCCCGCCTGATCGGCAACCTGGTCATCCAGCCCGAGGGCCAGGATCCGCCGCTCGTGGGATTCGAGAACCATGGGGGCCGGACCCACCTCGGGCCGGGCGCCAGGCCGCTCGGGCGCGTGATCGCCGGGCATGGGAACAACGGCAAAGATGGCTGGGAGGGGGCGGTCGCGCGCCGGGTGTACGGGACGTACCTGCACGGCCCGCTGCTGCCGAAGAACCCGGTGTTCGCCGACCGGCTGATCCGCGAGGCACTCAGCCGCCATTTCCCCGGAGTCGCCCTCGAGCCGCTGCCGGATACCCTCGAGGCGCGGGCCCGCACCGCGATCCTCGCCCGCGTGATGAAGGCGCCCGCGTGAGCACGCCGGCCGAGCGGCGTGCCACCGCACGGTCCCTGGTGGCCATCGCCGCGATGATGGGCCTGGCCGAGCTGGGCTTCGCGACGGTGATCCCGCTCCTTCCGCTCTACCTCAAGGAGCGCCTCGGCGCCAGCGCGACGCTCGTCGGCGTCGTCGTCGCCACGTTCGCCGCGGTCGAGACCGTCTTCAAGACGACGTGGGGCAGCCTCGCGGATCGGATCGGACGGCGCCCGGTCGTCGTCGGCGGGCTGCTGCTGAGCAGCGCCGCGCCGATTTTGATGACGCTGCTCAGGGTGCCGCTCCTCTTCGTGCCTCTGCGGCTCGTGGACGGGACCGGGAGCGCCGCGCTGTGGCCCTCCGCGGCCGCGGCCACCGCCGAGCTCACGGATCCGGCGCGCCGGGCCACCGGCATGGGCACCCTCAACATGTTCTTCCTGTCCGGCCTGGCGCTGGGGCCGAGCCTCGGCCTGTTCGTCTCCGGCACGTTCGGCAGCTACCACGCGGGATTCTATCTCGCGAGCGCGCTGCTGCTGGCCGCATCTGGGATCGCGGCCCTCGTGTTCCGTGACGACCACCCCCGCACAGCCGCTACCGGGCCCCACCGGCGCCCCGGCGAAGCCGTCGGTGGGATCCTCCAAAGTGTCCGCGCCGCGCCGCTTTTGCTCGCGATGCTCGCCGTCGCCTTTATCCAGATGTTCGGCGTGGGCCTCTTGGCCCCGATCCTCGTGATCTACGCTCACGAGGTCGTGCAGCTCAGCGATCAGCTGATCGGCATCGTGTTCCTCGTCATGGTCCTGGCCGTCGCCGTCGCCTCGGTGCCCGGCGGGCGTTTCGCGGACCGCTTCGGCCGGGCCAGGACGGTCGCCTGGGGGATGGTCCTCGCCAGCGCAGGGATGTGGCTCCTGCCGCTTGCGGGGAAGGGCAGCCTGCCGGTCCTCGCCGCGGCCGCGGTGCTCTTGGGAGCGAGCTACGCCATCTCGTCACCGGCGTGGCTTGCGCTGATGAGCGAGATGGCGCCGCCCGGCAAGACCGGCATGGTGATGGGTGCGTCCGAGACGGCGCAGGGCGCGGGGCTCATCATCGGGCCCGTCCTCGGCGGGATCCTGTATGATAATGTCGGGCCGCAGGCGCCGTTTGTCGCGAGCGCGATCCTCCTCACTACCGGCACGGCGCTCGCGATTCTTGCGCTCCGGCGCCGCGCGACGCCGGCGGCGTGAGCTTCACGGGCCAGGCGCCTCGCGACGGTGTGTCCGCGCGATGCGGGCTCACCGAGGGGGAGCTCGTGGACGTCGGGCGCCTCACCGACATCTGCAACCGCCACGACGGCCTTGACCTGGCGTTTAACCTCGAGACGGCGGTCCCCGGCGGCGGTCCGGATCAGTTTCTCTACTATCGTGGCGGAGCGCTCGCGGGGTTTCTGAGCATGTACCACGGCTCGGACGGCCCGGAGGTGTGTGTCGCGGTTCACCCCGAGCACCGCCGGAGGGGCATCGGCCGGGCGCTGGTCGATGTGGCCAAGGATGCCTGTCGTGCCAGGGGGATCGGACGGTGGCTGTTCGTGTGCGAGTACGTCTCGGCTGCCGGGCGGGCGTTCGTTGAAGCGGCCCGGGCCCGTTACCGGTTCTCGGAGTATCGGATGCGGTACGAAGCGGGCGGGGGTGCGCCGGAAGACCCGCCTGGTCCTCCGCTGTTGCGGCGTGCCGGGGTCGAGGACGTCGATTTCGTGGTGCGCGCGCGCACGGTGTCGTTCGGACGGCCGGAGGACGCAACGCGGGAGCGGGTCGTGCGAAACCTCGCCAAACCCACGCATCGAATCTACGTCGCCCGCGTGGAAGGCGGACCGGTTGGCACGCTGGGCGTAAACGAGGAGGGCCACGTCTACATCGTCGGCTTCGCCGTGCTTCCCGAGCACCGCGGCCGCGGGATCGGCCGCCGGATGCTGTCCGAGGTGGTCCGCGTGCTGCGCTCGGAAGGGTGGACCGATATCCGCATCGAGGTGGCCACGGCGAACGAGAACGCCTTATCTCTGTACCGCTCGTGCGGTTTCCAAGAGACGGCGACCTACGGATTCTACGAGATGGTGCTGTGATTGCCCGCGACGGGTCTGATCACTTGCGCACGGCGACGACCTCGAGGTAGTCGGACGGCGCGATCACCGTGCCGTCCTCCGCACGGTTGAACCGGCGCACGAGCTCCAGGAGGTCGCGGGAATACGCCGCCTGCCCGGCCGCGTCCAGTCCTTCGAAGACCTTTCGTGTTGGGCCGAAGTAGGTCAGCCGGGACTCCAACCACCGTTCTTCCGATGGAGAGCGACCGACCGCGCTGCGTTTCGTGATCCCTAGCGCGGTGATGCCGTCCCCGAACAACTCCCGCAGCCGTTCCTCCGTGCCCCAGAGGACCGGCGGCCGTACGCCTGGGGGCGGCGGAGCGTACCGGGCGGTGATGCCAAACGTCTGTCCCGGAAGACTATCGGGCGTCCAGCTGGCCAGACCGATCTTGCCCCCGGGCCGGCAGACCCTGAGCAACTCTCGGGCGGCCTGCTCCTGATCCGGGGCAAACATCACGCCGAACGTGGAGAGCACAATGTCGAAGGACGTGTCAGGAAATGGCAGATGCTCGGCATCGCCTTCCTGGAAGGTGATCCGGAGCCGCTCGGCCGCGGCCCGCTCCCGCGCCCGCTCGAGGAGCGACGCCACGTAGTCGATCCCGACGACCACCGCTCCGCGGCGGGCGGCGGCAAGCGCGGTGTTGCCGCTGCCGGTGGCGACGTCAAGCGCCGTCTGGCCGGGGTGGATATCTATCGCTTCGGAGAGCAGCTCGCCCACGAGGACCTGCGCGGTCGCCATTATGGCAAAGTCCCCGGCCGCCCACGCTTCCTGCTGGCGCTTCTTGATCGACTCGAGGTCTCTCATGCGGGACGCCCCCCGGTGGCACGCACGATCTCCCAGGGACACGCCCGATCCCATTCACCGCGAGTTGACAGCGTCCTCGTCGCCGTTCTAGGATGGATCAGACCGACGCGTCGGTCTGATCTGCCCAGGCGTCAGTCTAGTCTACCGAGGAGAGTCGTACGAGCATCCAATGAGCCGGTCGACCGCCGACACACCCACCCGGGACCGCATCCTGCAGGCCGCGACGGATGTCTTTGCGGCCAAGGGATACCACGGGGCCGTCGTGGACGATATCGTCACCGCGTCGGACACCTCCAAGGGCGCGTTCTATCATTACTTCCCGAGCAAGCAGGGAATCTTCCTGACCATCATCGATGCGCTCGGAGACCTGGTCGAGACGGGCGTCGAGAGTGCGATCGCCGACGAGCAAGGCGCGCTGCGCAAGGTGGAAGCGGCCCTCGGCATCGTGCTCGAGACGGCCGAGGCGCATCGCGACCTGGTGAAAATCCTGCTCGTCGAGGCGGTGGGGCTGGGGCCCGAGCTGGAGCAGAAGCGCCTGGACATCCACCGGCGCTTCACGCGGCTCATCCAGCGCCACCTGAACAGGGCCGTGGAGGAAGGCGCAATCCCCCGCCAGGACACCGTGCTGGCGGCCCAGGCGTGGCTTGGGGCCTTGAATGAGATTATCACCCAGTGGCTGACGGCGGGCACCGGGCGCCTGTCGGATCACCGGCCCACCCTGCGCGCGCTCCTGCTGCGCAGTATCGGGGCCGAGGAGCGGGCCGATCCGCCCGGGCCGCGGGCTCGGCGGGCAGCGCGCCGCCGGCGGCGCGAGAAGTAACCATGCCGGAGGGGGTAGTGCGGATGTGGATGCGGCGATGGATGGCGGGGCTGTGCATCGGTCTGCTTATTCTGTTGAGCCCGGGATCCGGCCGCGCGCTGGGGCAGGGCCGGCCCGTGCTCCGCGTCCGCGTCGTTCACGTCCCGGTGCTGATCTTTGCGCCGCTGTATGTGGCGATCGAACGTGGCTACTTCACGGCGCAGGGGATGGACGTCGAGCTCATCTCCACGCCCGGCGGGGCATCCTCGTTTGCCGTCCTCGCAAGCGGGCGCGCGGAGGCGGTCGTCGGGGGTCTGGGCGCGGCGCTGTTCAACGCCGCCGCCCGGGGGCTGGATTTCAAAGTGGTCGGCCCGGGTCATCTGGAGCGGCCGCCGGACAGCACGCCGCTCGTCGTGAGCCGGAAAGCGTTCGACAGCGGCGAGATCCGCGCGGTGAGGGACCTGCGCGGCAAGCGGGTTTCGGTCAACGTCATCGGGTCCGCCACCGAGTTCTGGCTGAACGCGGCGCTCCTCAAGGGCGGCCTGACCATGAGCGACGTGAAGCTCGTGGAGGTGAACTTTCCCGACGTCCCCGCGGCGCTCGCCAACGGGGCGATCGCGGCGGGCATGCTCGGGGAGCCGCTCGCGACGCTGGCCGAGGACCGTGGGCAGATCTCCCGCCTGAGCGACGATTTCATCAACGGGGTGCAGGTGACGGCGGTGTACTTCGGCGGAGAGTTCATGCGCCGGCATCCGCGGGAGGCTGTCGGGTTCCTGGTCGCCTGGCTGCGCGCCTGCCGTGATCTGTCGGGCGACGCGTTCCGCCGCGACGCGATCACTCGCATTGTGGAGAAGTACACGGGCGTGCCCGCGGACGTGGTCAAGCGGGCCCGGCCGCCGTTCTACGAACCGAACGGCACCATCAACGTCAACGATTACACGCGCCTGCAGGACTACTTCCGGAAGCGCGGCCTCTTGACATACAATCATCCGCTGCCGCCGGCCGCGTACATCGATACCTCGTTCATGCGCCGGGCGCTCGCGCTCGCGGGCCCGTTCACGCCTGCCCGGTGACGCTCCACGCGATGACGGCCGCTCCGCTCTCCGGCGCCCCGGCGCGGAACCACATCGCGGTCGCGGGGCTTGCCAAGCGGTATCCCGGGCCGCGGGGCCTCGTCACCGCGCTAGACGATGTGACGTTCGTGGTGCCCGAGGGATCGTTTTGCGCGCTCATCGGCCCGTCGGGCTGCGGCAAAACCACGCTCCTGCACATTCTGGCCGGCCTGATCGAGCCCACGTCGGGCACCGTCACGATGCCGCACCCGGAGCCGGGACGGCTCGTGACCGCGGTCGTCTTTCAAGGCATCAGCACGTTCCCGTGGCTCACGGTCCTCCAGAACGTCGCGTACGGGCTCCGCATGATCGGCGTGCCGCTCGACGAACGCCGCGTGCGCGCCGCGCACCACGTCCGCCGGGTCGGTCTCTGGGCGTTTCGGGACGCTTTTCCCCACCAGCTCTCGGAAGGGATGCGGCAGCGGGTGAGCATCGCCCGCGCTTTCGCCACCGATCCCGCCATCTTGCTCATGGACGAGCCGTTTGCCAGCCTGGACGAGCAGACGCGGCTCCTGCTGCAAGATGAGCTGCTCCGCCTCTGGCAGGACACCCGCAAGACCGTCCTGTTCGTCACGCACAGCCTGGATGAAGCGGTGCGTCTGGCCGACCGCGTGCTGGTGATGACCGCGAGTCCGGGCCGGATCAAGACCGACGTGCCGGTGCCCCTCGCCAGGCCGCGGGGGTATCGTGAGATTCGCCGGGATGCCGCCTACGGGCTGCTGACCGCGCGTCTGTGGGACGAGCTCGAGGCCGAGGTGGTGGGCGCGTGGGCGTGACCGGGATCCGCTCCGACCGCCTGCTGTCGGCGCTGTCACCGATCGGCTTCCTGGTCGTGTGGGAAGCCTTGAGCCGCACCGGCGTCCTCGACGCCCGCTTCGTCCCGGCGCCCAGCACCGTGCTGCACGCCCTGGCGGGAATGACCCGCACCGGCGAGCTGCCGTATCACGTCGCGGTCACCGTTCGCCGGATCGTGTTCGGTTTTGCGCTCGGGGCCGTCCCCGCGGTCGCCGTGGGCCTGGCGATGGGCCTCAGCCGCCCGGTGCGCGCGCTCCTGATGCCCCTGGTCTCCGCCATCTACCCGATTCCCAAGATCGCCGTCTATCCGCTCATCATCTTCTACCTGGGGCTGGGCGAGGCATCCAAGATCGGCATCGTGGCGCTCAGTATCTTCTTCCTCGTCCTGTTGAACACGATGGCCGGCGTGCTCGCCCTGGAGCCCGCCTATTTCAAGATTGCCCGGGCGTACGGTGCGGACGCCCGGGGCGTCTTCGCCACGGTGGCGTTTCCCGGCGCGCTGCCGCAGATCTTCACGGGCCTGAAGCTGGGGATGGGCTTTGCGTTGATCGTGATCGTGGGCGCGGAGCTCCTGGGATCGGACGCGGGGGTCGGCCACCTCATCTGGAAGGCCTATCAGATCTTCGACGTGGACACGATGTTTGCCGGCCTCCTGGTCACCGCGGTGCTGGGGTGGGTGGCGACGATGGCGCTGGACTGGGTGGAGCAGCGGGTCCTGCCGTGGCGGGCGTGACGCCGGAGCCCGCTTCACGCCTCCGCGCCCGACTCGCCGTGTGGTGGCGGGCGACGCGCCCGTTCTCGTTTACGGCGTCCGCGACCCCGGTGCTCGTCGGGTCCGCCGCCGCGTTTCGCGACCATCGGTTCCATCCGGACCTGTTCGTCATCACCCTCGTCGCCTCCGTGGCGATCCAGGCGGCGACGAACTTGATCAACGAGTACTACGATGCCGTCCGCGGCGTGGACACCCCGGACTCGGTCGGCCCGAGCGGCGTCATCGTGCTCGGCCTCTTGCCGCCCCGGGCGGTACTCTGGGGCGGGGTGATCCTGTTTGCGTTCGCGGGGCTGCTCGGCATCTCCCTCGTGCTCGCGGCCGGATGGCCGATCCTCGCGGTCGGCATCCTGAGCGTGCTCGCGGGCTATGCCTACACCGGCGGCCCGGTGCCGATCGGGTACATCGGGCTGGGGGATCTGCTGGTCTTCATCTTCATGGGGCCCGTGATCGTGCTGGGGGCGTACTATGTGCAGGCGCGGGCGCTCGCCGCGGCGCCGCTTTGGGCCTCGCTTCCCGTCGCCGCGCTGGTCACGGCCATTCTCGTGGTGAACAACCTCCGCGATATCGAGGATGATCGCCGCAAGGGCAAGCGGACCCTGGCCACGCTGATCGGCCCGCGGGGCACGCGCCTGGAATACGCGCTGCTGGCGGCCGGGGCCTACGCGACGGTGGCCGCCGGTGTGGTGGCGCGTGCCCTGCCCCCTGCCGCGCTCGTGACATTCCTCACGATCCCGCGGGCGGTTCGCCTGTGCCGCAATATCTACACCAACGTGGGCGCCGGCCCGCTCACGCGCGATCTGCGCGATACGGCCGGGCTTCACCAGCGGGTCGGCCTGCTGCTCGCGGTCGCCTTCCTGCTCCCCTGATCTCGCGGAGGCTTCCAGGTCCGAGAACCATCAGACCCAGGAGGGGATACTTCAACCACAGACGGAAGTTCCGGCTTACCCTCTCGGTTATGGTCAACGGGTCAGCGCATGGGAGGTGGACGATGAAATACACATCTCTGGGGCAGACCAGCATCCATGTCTCGCGGATTGCGATGGGATTGTGGCAGGCCGGCGGCGAGTGGGGGGCGGTGGATGAGGCTGCGGAAACGGCCACCATTCGGCGGGCCCTCGACTTAGGCATCAACTTCTTCGACACCGCGCAGGCGTACGGCTTCGGGGCATCCGAGCGACGGCTAGGCGCGGCGTTGAGCGACGAGATTCGCCGCGGACGCGACAAGATTGTGATCGCCACAAAGGGCGGGCTCCGCCAGACCGGCGATGGTCTGGTCCGCGATGCGAGCCGGGCCTGGCTGAGGCAGGGAATCGAAGACAGCCTGCGGTCCCTCGGGACGGACTATGTCGACCTCCATCAAATCCATTGGCCGGACCACCACACGCCCTTCGCTGAGACGGCCGGCGCGCTCAATGAGTTCGTGCGAGAGGGGAAAGCGCGGTACGTCGGTGTCTCAAACTTCAGCGCCGCAGAGGTCGCGGACATGGGGCGATCCCGGCGCGTCGATACCCTTCAACCGCCCTACAGCCTGTTCCGACGGGAGATCGAGCGCGACATCCTCCCGTACTGCCGGGACCAGGGGATCGGCGTCCTCGTCTACGGACCGCTGGCTCACGGCCTCCTCGGCGGGCGGATGACGGCGGACCCGAAGTTCCCCGTCGGCGACTGGCGGAGCGCAAGCCCAAATTTCCGCGGCGAGACACTCCGGACAAACCTCGCCGTGGTCGACCGGCTGCGGCAGCTCGCCGAGCGCCGGGGTCACTCCCTTCCGAATTTGGCGATTGCCTGGACACTCACCGCTCCCGGCGTGCACGTGGCGATCGTCGGGTCGCACAGTCCCGAGCAGATGGCGGGGACGGTGGGCGCCGCCGATTTGGATCTGACGCCCGCTGAGCTGACAGAGATCGAGTCGATCATGACGGCCGCGGTTCCGCTGGGGGGACCCTCGCCGGAGGCGATGCCCACCGCCGCGTCCGAGTCATGACAGAGCCACAGGCGCGTCGCATCGGGTTCCTGGGGCTCGGATACATGGGGTCGCGTATGGCCCGCAGACTGCTTGACGCCCACCATCGGGTCACCTTGTACAACCGGAGCGCGGACAAGGCGCAGCCGCTCCTGAAGGCGGGGGCATCGCTCGCCGAGACGCCGAGAGCGGTTGCTGAGGCGTCTGATGTGATCCTGTACTCGCTGGCTGACGACGCGGCCGTGAGGGAGGTGATCCTCGGACCTGAGGGGGTGCTCGCGGGGGCGCGCCGCGGCAGCCTCCTGATCGACCTGAGCACCGTTCTCCCCGAGACCTCGCGCGCCGTGTCCACGTCGGCGCTTTTGAGGGGGGCGGTCGCGATCGATTCGCCTGTCTCGGGCAGCACCGCGCAGGCGGAGCAGGGCACGCTGATCATCTTTGTCGGCGGCGACCGAGCGGCCTATGAGTCGAGCGCCTCGATTTTGGACACACTCGGCCGTCACCAGTACATGGGAGCCAGCGGGGCCGGCGCGACGATGAAGCTGGTCACGAACACCCTCCTCGGCCTGGGGATACAGGCGCTTGCCGAGGCCGTCGCGCTCGGACGGAAGGCCGGGCTGGACACGGCGCTCATGCTGGGCGCCCTGGGATCCACGTCCGTCGTGTCCCCTGCACAGAAGGGGAAGTTCGAGAACGTCACGCGCGGCGAGTTCCCCGCAGCCTTCGCGTTGCGATGATGTCCAAAGATTACGGCCTGATCCTGCGGCTGGCGGAGTCGCTTTCGGTGGCCATGCCCGCCGTGGCCGTGGCCAAGCAGATCGATACCGTGGAGCAGGCCCGGAGCCAGGGGCGTGAGGAGGACTTCTCAGCGGTCGTCCGCACGATGCAGGAGTTGTCGGGCATCAAAGTCTAGGTCTGGGCTGCCTTGGGGTCACAGGGGGCGCGTGGGACGCACAAAAGACAGAGGACCGGAGCGTCCTCCGGTCCTCTGTGCGTTCATCGGTAATCGCTACTTGGACTTGTACGAGACCACTTCACCTACGGTGATCGTCGGCGAAGCGGGGAAGACACCGGGATTCTGCTTGGCCCACTCGGCGGCCTTCTTGGTGGATTCGTCGGCGCCGGCCTTGTCATCGAACACGGTGGTGGAGAACATCGTGCCGCTCCCGGCATCGGTGAAGTTGTACGCAACGAATCCCGGCAGCTTGCTGATCTGCGGCAGGAACTCGTCATTCACACGCCGCCCTGCGTCACGCGGATTTGGCACGTTGTCATATTTCCGCACGGTCGTATGCATATGGCCTACCTCCGCCCCATAAAGGGGGTTATCTGGTCTTGCCGATTTCCATTGCGATGATACCGTTGTGAGATCCAGCGCGGCCGAGTTCGAGACCGCGGTACGGCGTTGAAATGATAAGAGCACGAGCCATCCTATGGGGGCACCTTTAGAGTAGCATCGGTACATCTGACTGTCAATACAAATAAACACGTTTTGTAATAGGTCCATGATTCTGTCACCCCGTAACGGGTCAGTGAATCTGTCACCCTGGGAGGATGAACAGGGAGACGATCACCTTGACCCAGATGGAGCACCAGCGCATGCATGTCCTGTCTCGCGTC
>Ga0207416_1000126_pt1 | contig 143322 bp, 136 predicted proteins | sample PaiPotPPM11metaG_FD_184107 | JGI IMG/M metagenome (GOLD analysis project Ga0207416, IMG submission 184107) | Iron sulfur acid spring bacterial and archeal communities from Banff, Canada, to study Microbial Dark Matter (Phase II) - Paint Pots PPM... ...
CTGCCCCATCCGCCGCCGACGAAGTACGGCACCGGCATCATCGCGGGCCGCTGGACGAGCCGCTTGTCCTTGTACCCGCACTTGGGGCAGGTCCACGCTTCCACGGCGCCGACCCCGGCCGTGCCGCTCTGCGACGTCAGCCGGAGGGTGGCGCCGCAGCGGGGACAGCGTCGCGCTCCCCGCCGGGCCGCGAACGTCGTCAGCGCGATGAACACGAGGAAAAACAGCACGGCGAGGCCGCCCCCGCCGGCGGACGGAGCGCGCGCGACCCCGCCCCCGCCGGACGGCCGGGCGGCGGATCCGCCCGGAGCACCGGCGCCGGCCGGCGTGCCGATCAGATTGATGAGCGCGTCGACCGCCGCGGCAAGACCATCGGCGTAGCGTCCGGCCCGAAACGCCGGCGCGAGGTCGTCCCGAATGATGCGGCCGGCATCCGCGTCGGTTACCTTGCCCTCCAGACCGTAGCCGACCTCGATGCGGATCGCGCGCTCCTTGAGCGCCACCACCAGCAGGATGCCGTTGTCGCGGCCCCGCCGGCCGACCTTCCACGCCTCTTCGAGGCGAACGGTGAAATCGTTGAGCGGGACGCCGCCGAGATCCGGAAACACCGCGATCGCGATCTGATTGCCCGTCGCGCGGTCGTACGCGGCGAGGCGCGCTTCGAGCGAGGCGCGCGCGCCCGGATCGAGCACGTGGGCGAAGTCGGAGACGTAGCCCTGCGGGGGCGGAAAGGTTGGCGTCCCGCCGGGGGCGGCGGCCGCGGGTCCCGCGGCCGCCGCGAGACACACGCCCGCGAGCAGCGCGGCGGCCCAGGGCCGCGGCGCGAGGCGCCGCCGCGCGCGCGCGGTCAGGGCGTGGGCACTCCGAGGTTCACGCGCGGGGCCTGCTGCGCGCCGGGCTGGGCCTGGAAGTACGGCCGCGGCTGAAAGCCGAAGCTCGCCGCGATGAGCGACGTCGGGAAGGTCTGCAGCGCGGTGTCGTACGCCTGCACGGCCGCGTTGTACTGGCGGCGCGCGTAGGCGAGCTGGTTTTCCGTCCCCGCGAGCTCGCGCATCAGCGACTGCACCGTCTCGTTGCTGTGGAGGGTCGGATAATTCTCGACGATCACGAGCAGGCGGCCCAGCGCGCCCTGCAGATTGTTGGCCGCGTCGATCCGCTGCGGCGTGCCGGGCTGGGTGCCCGCGTACTGCGTCCGTGCGCGGGCCAGCGCCTCGAACACCGTGCGCTCCTGGGCGAGCACCGCGCGCGTCGACTCGACGAGATTCGGAATGAGGTCGAAGCGGCGCTGCAGCTGCGTCTCGACGTCGGCCTGCGCCGCGTCCACCTGCTGGCGCAGCTGCACGAGATGATTGTACGTGCCGGCGACGGACGAAACGGCGACGACTCCGATCAGTACGACGATGAGCACGGCGATCAGCGCGGCACGCATGAACGGTCCCCCCAATGCCCGCGCTCTCGCAACGGCCGTGTGCCGGCCGACCCGCAGCCGGCCACGTTGTAATCAAAGCGGGCCATCCTCAGTATACGAGCGGGATCAAGCGGTGGGGCGGTGGGGACGAAAGCGCGAACGGCCCCTCCGGCGGAGGGGCCGTTCGACTGCGGCTCCGGCGGCCGTGGCCCGGCCGCCGGCAATCGCGATTCTGCTGTCAGGCCGCCCGCGCGGCCGGCATCACAAACCCGTTCGTCGGCTTGATTCCAAGCTGCGTATTGAGGATCTCGATCGCGCGATCGAGCTGGTTGTCGTGGCCCTCGTCCATCGCCTGCGACGTCAGCGACTCCGACGTGTCCGGCGTGACGCCCTGCCCTTCCAGCCGCGTGCCCTTGCCCGTTAAGACACGGGCGACGGTCACGCTCATCCCGGCGCCTTCCGGCAGATCGATCGTGATGCCGATCTCCACCGCGCCGGCCGTCTGGGTGCCCTCGACCACGCCGCGGCCGGATTCCTGGATCGCGGCCGAGAGCAGCTCCGCCGCGGAGGCCGTGCCCTCGTCCACCAGCACGACGATCGGCACGCTGGCCGGCACGATCGGCTGGCTCGGCGTCTGCATCACGATGCTGCGGCCGGTCCGGGTGCGCATCTGCAGCACCGGCGAGCCCTCCGGCAGGATCGCCGACGAGACCTCGCGCAGCTCGCTCACCAGTCCGCCGGGATTGCCGCGGAGATCCAGCACCAGCGCCCGCATCCCGCCGCCGCGCAGATCCTGCATCGCGCTCCGGATGCTGTTGCCCACGCCGGGCACGAACTCGAAGAGACGAACATAGCCGATCTGCCCCGGCAGCATGTGGTCGGTCACGGTCGGCACGTGGATCGCGCCGCGCACGATCGGCACCTCGACCGGATCCGTCTCGCCCGCGCGAAGGACCGTCAGCGTCACGCGGGTGCCGACCGCGCCGCGGATCATCTTCGACACGTCGTCGTCGGCCATGCTGCTCGTGGCGTGTCCGTCGACCGCCACGATCCGGTCGAACACGCGGATGCCGGCCTGCTCGGCGGGCCCGCCCGGATAGATCTCGTTGATGTAGTACTGTCCGTCACGGTGGAGGAGCACGATGCCCACCCCGGTGAACGCGGCCTGTCCGGCCTCCCGGCGCTTGATCTCCTGATACAGGGACGGCGGGACGAACGCGGTGTGCGAATCGTGAAGGCTCGAGAGCATTCCCTCGACGGCGGCGTAGGCCAGATCCGTCTCGGTGACCCGTCCGGCCGCGCCGGCGGTGATCGCGGCGAACCGCTGCGTGAAGAGGGACGACGCCTGGCCATCCGTGGCGGTGTCCGAGATCGGCGTACCCGCGTCCGCGCCCGCCTTCTTGGCCGCGGCGGTCAGCGCGGCGTTGAGCAGCGGGGCCGCGGTGAGCTGATCGACGTAGTTCTTCTGCAGCGTCTTGAGGGCCGACAGGACGAACGGAGTGGACGCCGCGTCGGCGTGGGGCATAACGGGCGCCGCGAGGACGGCGACCAGAACGGCGGCGAGTGCGAACGAGATCACACGGACGCGCAAAGACATCAGATCCTCTCCCCCCAGGAGCAGTAGAGTTGCGCGAATGCCCCCAAAGTGTTCGTCATAATATCACGGACTCCCCGCGGAATGTATCGTGTCAGGAACCGATATCCGAGGCCCGGACCCGCACCGGGTCGTCCGGCGCGGCGGCCAGGACGTCCGCCGCACGGCCCCGATTGAGGGCGATCTCCACGAGGCCGTCGCTGCCCTTCACAATTACCGCCCCGCCGGGGGCCACGTCCCCAAACGTACGTCCGACCTCGGCGCGGAGGGCCTTGGACCCGACTTCGACCACGGCGTGCCGGCCCTCCGCCAGCCCCGCAAGGAGGTTGCCCGGGATCGTCGTGACGAGATTGCCGAACGGGTCGACCCAGAGCACCCTGCCGTGCAGGGTCGAGCCGTCCCACCCGCCTTCGTCGATCGTCAGGTCGACGTACTCGGGCGCCCGCTCGCCCATGACGTCGACCGCCGTCCCCGCGGCGAGATGCGCCGCCGTCGGGGCGAAAATGTCGCGGCCGTGAAAGGTCGCGGAGACCGGATGGTGCCAGTACGCCGGGTTCGTCAGGCGGTACACCTCCGGCGCCCCCAGCCGTCTTGCAGCCGGCAGCAGCAGCCCGTTGTCTGGTCCGACGAATATCTGCCCTCCGGCGGCCACGGCCAGCGGGGCGCGCAGCGTGCCGACGGCCGGATCGACCACCGCGCAGTGCACGGTGCCGGCGGGGCAGACAGGTACCACGGACCACAGCAGATACGCGCCGGTGCGGATGGCGTGGCGCGGCACCCCGTGCGAGATGTCGAGGAAACGGGCGTCGCAGATGGCGGACGCCACGGCCTTCATCGCCGCCGGGTAGGGCGAGTCGAGGCCGAAGTCAGAGAGAAACGTCAGCAGACGCATCGTCCGTGCCGCAAAACGCCTCGATCGTCTCCGCGAAGATCTGGGCGCAGGCCGTCACCGACGGCAGATCGACGTACTCGACCGCAGCGTGGGCGCCGTCGCCGGACGGACCAAAGACGACCGTCGGCATCTCGTGCTGCGCAAGAATGGCGGCGTCGCACCAGTACGCGACGCCGATGTGCGGCGGGCGCTGCCCCGTGACGCGCCGGCACGCGCCGTCGAGCGCGTGGACGATCGGCGCGCTCGGGTTCACCTCGAGCCCCGGCCGGCTGCCCGTGATCTCGACCGTCGCCCGAAACGCGGGATCCGTCGCGCGCAGGCCGTCGACGATCGCGATCAGCTCACTCCGGACGCCGTCCACGGTCTCGCCCGGCAGCGTCCGGCGCTCCACATCCAGCGTGCAGGCCGGCGGATACGTGCTCAGCCCCTCGCCGCCCTCGATCAGCGACGCGTGGACGGACGGCCGTCCCACCAGCGGGTGCTGCGAGCGAGGCAGTACTTCCCGGTCCAGCCGGTCGATGGCGGCGAGCACCCGGCCCATGTGCGCGATGGCGTCGACGCCGGCCACCGGATCGCTGCCGTGCGCCGCGCGCCCCTCCGTGCGGATCCGCGCCCACACGAACCCTTTGTGGGCGAGACAGAGGCGCATGGCGGTGGGCTCGGTCACGATCGCCGCGTCGGCGCGGTAACGGCGGGCGACCGCCTCCGTGCCTGCGCTCAAGTACTCCTCATCGATCACAAACGTCAGGATCACATCACCGAGCGGGGCCACGCGCGCCTCGCGCAGCGCGGCGACGGCCCCGACCATCGCGGCGAGGCTCGCCTTCATGTCGAACGCCCCGCGGCCGTAGAGGCGCTTATCGCGGCGCGCGGGCGCGAACGGCCTCTCCATGCCCGCCGCGCCGACCGTGTCGGTGTGACCGTTCAGGAGAAGCGATCGCCCGCGGCGCCGGTCGCGGCCGCGCAGCACCGCGACCACGTTGGGACGGCCGGGCAGCGCGTCTTCGACGGTAACTTCCAGGTCCAGGGCGCGGCACGCGTCGGCGAGGACGCCGGCGATCTCGGCTTCCCCCCCGCCCCCCGGCACCAGCACGGGATTGACCGACGGGACGGCGACGAGCCGCTCGAGCAGGCCGATCACCGCCTCGGGACGGACGCGCGGGCGCACCGGCTCCGCCATGCTACCGCTGGCAGCACGGGCAGAAGAACGTCGGCCGGCCGTGGAAGCGCCCGTTGCGGACGGTCCCACCGCAGCCGCGGCAGCGTTCGCCCGCCCGGCCGTACACCGCGAGACGGGCGCGCCCTCCGCGGCCGAGCGCGTCGTGAAACCCGGGTTCCCCGCCCGCGGCGACGGCGGCGCGCAGCGTGCGCCGAACGGCCCGGTAAAGACGCCGCGCCTCCGCCGGCGAGAGCGCTTGGATGGCCCGATCGGGGCGGAGGCGGGCGTGAAACAGGATCTCGTGCGCCCACAGGTTGCCGATCCCCGCGATCCGCGCCTGGTTGCAGAGCGCGTCCTTCAGGCTGCCGCGCGGGCCGAGCGCGGCGAGGAATCGATCGAACGTGCACGCTCGGCCGAGCGGGTCGAGCCCGGGCTCGGCCGCATCGGCGGCCCGCCCGGGCTTCAGCAGATGAAATGTGCTCAATTGAAGCTCTCGAAACTCAATGGTGCCGCCGCCGGCAAACCCGAACAAAACGCCGGTCCCCGGGCCGGGCGCGGCGCCGTCTCGCTGAAAGCGCACGACGCCCCACAGCATATAGTGGAAGACGAGCACCCACGGGTCGACGGAGAAGCGCAGCGCCTTGCCCTGCCTCGTGATTCCGCCGATCGTGCGCCCTCGCAGCGCCCGGGAGAAGCCCGGGCCGGAATGCGTGCGGAGCACCGTCGGGCGACCGACGACCACCCGCACGATGGTTTTGCCGGCGACCGTCCGGAGGAGCGACCGCCGCGCGGCTTCGACCTCGGGCAGCTCAGGCACGGCGCACCTGCTCGACGGCCAGGTCGAGAACGCGGGCGACCTCGGCGGGGGACACTGTTCCCTGGGCGGCCTCGGCGGTGCCGCCGCCGCGTCCGCCGAGAGGCTGCGCCGCCGCCTTGAGAATCGCCGCCATGTCCGCCGCCACGTTCGGCGAGCGGACGAAGTACAACCGGCCGCTCTCCACCACCCCGGCAAGGGCCACGCACGGCTCGCGCGACGTCAGTTCTCTCAGCAAGAGACGCACCTCGTCCTGGTCTCGCTGCGGGAACTCCAGGCGAAGCACCTTGGGGCCGTCCGCCGCCGGCAGCGCGGCGAGACGCTCCGCCGCTTCATACGCCAGGAGCCGCCGGAGCGACGCGGCCAAGACCCGTTCGCGGTCCTCAAGGCGCGCGGTGAGCCGCCCGAGCGCTTCCGACAGCTCGCGGTCTTTCACGGTCAGGCGGCCGCTCCAGTCCGAAACGAGCGCGTGCTTCCAGCGATAGTCGCGGAGGGCGCGCCATCCGGCGAGAAACTCGACCCGCAGGTGCCCCTTCGCACGCTCCCACCGGCGCAGCAGCACGGGGCCGAGCTCTCCGGTGGCCTTGACGTGCGTGCCTCCGCACGCGGACCGGTCGAGACCCTCGATCTCGACGACGCGCAACGTACCCGAGCGCTTTGCCGGACGCCGGAGTCCCATCCGCTCCGCCTCGCCGGCCTCGACGAAGCGCACGCCGACCGCGCAGTTGTCGTAGACGGCCTGGGCGACGGCGTCCTCGACCGCGAGCGCTTCCTCCGCGGAAAGGGCGGCGCGCTCGAAGTCGATCGTCGACGAGTCGCCGAGATGCACAGCGACGGTCTCCGCGCGGAGCTGCTGGAGGAAAGCGGCGGAGACGAGATGCTGCGCGGTGTGCTGCTGCATGTGGTCGAACCGCCGGTCCCAATCGATCTCGGCTTCGACCTCGACCCCGATGCCGGGCGGGGCGCTGCCGGGCTCGAGCACGTGGATCACGTGCTCGTCCGCGTCGACGACGTCGACGACCGGAATCCCCGCGAGCGTGCCGGTATCATGGGACTGGCCGCCGGAGGTCGGGTAGAAGGCCGTGCGGTCGAGGACGACGCCCGCGCGGCCCCCCGCGGCCGGCACGACCGCGAGGACGCCGGCGAGAAACGTCCGCCGGTAGGCGTCGGTATAGTACAGGCGCTCCGTCGGCGTGGTGCCCGGCGGGACCGGCGATTCCCGACCTGTGCTAGAATACATGCGTGCTGTTCCTCGTCACGCTCATCTCGGATGTGGCGCAGGTGCTCGCGCTGCTGATCATCGTGCGCGCCCTGCTGACCTGGGTCCCGTCGGTCGACTACGGACATCCGGTGATCCGTGCCATCGTCCGCGTCACGGACCCGGTGCTGCTGCCGATCCGCCGTCTCGTCCCGCCGCTCGGCGGGATCGACGTGACGCCGATCGCCGCGCTGCTGCTGATCCAGGTCGCGCGCTACCTGCTGATCAACATCGTGGTCGCCGCCTTCGGCGGCGTCTGATCAGAGCGTCGACATCACCTTGGCGCGCCGCCGCCGCACGGGCCGGCGGCGGCGGGGCCGGTGGTTCATCAGATTCTCCGGCAGGTTCTCCTCCCACGTGATCATGCTGTGGAAAAAGACCTTGTCGCCTTCCTCGAGACCGCGGGTCACCTCGGTGATGTGCATGTTGGTCGCGCCGAACGCCTTGAGCGCGTGCTGGACGGCGGCCTCGGGCTTGGCGCGGTCGCCGCAGGTGAAGATGTCGAGGGCCACGTAGCCGGCCTCCGGCCACGTGTGCACCGAGAGGTGCGACTCGGAGATGACGACGACCCCGCTGACCCCCATGGGGCGGAACCGGTGGAACGAGATCGCCCAGATCTGCACGTCGGCGACCTCGGCGGCCCGGACGAGGATCTGCTCGACCTTCTCGACGCGGCTGATCACGTCGGGGTTGCAGCCCGACCCCTCGACGATGTAGTGGTGCCCGACCGTGTCCACCGGTCATCCCTCCCGGGCAGCGATGTGCGCGCGCGAACGCGCGCTCACACGAACCGTCTGATGACCGCGATCAGGCCCGTGCTGATCAGCGTCACGAGAAAGGCGCTGACCAGCACCCCCACCGCCAGCGCGACGATCGCCTGGCGCCTCGGCAGCCCGAAGGTCCACGCGAGCACGGCGCCCGAGTACACGCCTGGCCCGGGCACCGGCAGGCTCACGTAGATCCCGACGCCGACGACGCCCCACCGTTCCACGTATTTTCGTCCGCGGTGCCGGACTTCCTGGATGAGCCGCCGCACGAGCGGGGACCGCGAAAGAAACCGCCCGTAGAACAGATCCAGCCCAAGGAACGCCGGCAGGATCATCGCCCAGCTGGCCAGCACCGCGGCGCCGAAGGCGGCCGCGGGCGGCAGCCCTTTGGTGATGCCGTAGGGAATCGCCAGCCGCAGCTCGACCCACGGAACGATCGAGAGCACCATCACGTGGATGAACCTAATGAGCATCGGTGCCGGCACGCAGAGCGGCCACCCGCTCCTTGCGCGCTCGCGTGCGCGTCGCCCCCGCGAGCCACAGGCGCCGCGCGTCGCCGTCCGGCGCGGGCAGCGGCGGCATCGGCGCCGGCCGGTCCGCGTCGTCGACGTGCACCATCGTCAGGAACGCGGTGCAGGTGTAGTGCCGCTCCCCGCCGGCCTGCTCGCCGTCCACCCGCACGCCGATCTCGGCGGAGGTTCGCGACACGAACGTAACCGCCGCGACGACGTCGGCGATCTGGCCGACCCGGAGGGGATGGTAGAAGTACACCGTGTCGAGCGACGCCGTCACAACCGGACCGCGCGCGTACCGGGCGGCCGTGATCGCGGCCGCTTCGTCGAGCAGCGTCAGCACCTTCCCGGCGAACATGAGCGTGCCGCTGAAAGCGTCGTCGGGCGTCACCAGATGGGCGATGTGGGTCTGCGGCGCGGGCGGCGGCGCCGTTCCCGGCGGGAGGACGTCGGGGCCCCGCGTCTGCATCCGCGCGAGCCGCGCGGCCTTGCGGGCGGCGGCCGCCTCGTGCACCGCGGCCTCGCCGCTCGACGCGGGCGTGACGGTCTGCCCGACCGACCTCGGCCGTTCTCGGTCGTCGAGCGCAATGAACGCCAGGTGCGACGACGTCGTTCGCTTCGGGGCGGACCGTCCGGGCGCCTCGGACTGCACGGCCACGCCGACTTCCATCGAGGAACGCCCGACGAACTCCACCTGGGCGTCGATCGTGACGATCTCGCCGACGTGCACCGGCGTCAGGAAATCCAGGTCGTCCATCGCTCCGAGGACGACGAGCCCGTGGGCGAACCGCGACGCGGCCAGCGTGCCGGCGGTCGCGATCCAGGACATCATGCGCCCGCCGTAGAGGGTGCCGTGGGGGTTGGCGTGCTCCGGGAAGACGAGTTGCACCATCTGGAAGCGCGTGTCCGCGATGGTCGGCACAGGCTGTATGGTACCATAGGAGCGCCGATGACGCTTCGCTATGCGCTGAGCCGCCTCGAACGGGCCGACGCGCGCCGCGCGTTTGGCCGCGCTTGGCTGTGGGTCTGTCTGGCCGGCGCCGCCGTGACGCTCGCGGCGGACGGCGGCCGCGACTTCTTTCTCGTCCTGGTCGCCTGGCTCGTGTGCGCCTTCGCGCCGGTCCGGATCGCCGTCGAGACGCTGCAGACGATCGGCCCGCGGTGGAAGCGCTCGCTGCAGCAGCGGCTGCTCGAACGCCGGGACCGCTACGCGTCGCCGGAAGACGTCACCCTCATGGTGGAGTGGTTCGTCGCCCGGGACGTGCAGGCATCGCGGCTCGCGCCCCGCGATCTCGCGCCCAAGGTGATCACCGCCGCGTCGAGGATTTGCGGGGTCGCGCAACGGGGCGGCGCGCCGGGCCTGCTCCACGCCGCGGCCCGGTGCGCCTCGCTGCTCGACCGGTGGGTCGGCACGATCGCCGCCGGCGAGCGCCTGGTCGCCGTCCCGGCCTCCGCCGGCGCGGGCGGCGGCGTGGCGTCCAACGGAGCGGCGCCCGCGGCACTCTGGGACGCCGGCGCGAGCATCCAGGACCAGTGGGGCACCCTTCGCGCGCTCGCCGGCCTCGCCGCCCTCACCAAGGTGCTCGTCGACGTCTACGAGGACAGCGCGGGACTCCCGTTCGAGGGCGGCGCCGCCATTCGATCGGAAGCCGATGCCGCGATGGACTACGTGGACCAGATCGGGCTCCGCCTCGAGGGCCCGCCGTGGGAAGACGTGCCGGGCGTGCCCCAGGCGCCGCTGCCGCTCGAGACCGCCGCGCGCCTCGCCGAGACGTGGCTCGTGTTCTTCGAGGGACCGCTGCCGGCCCCGCGCCGGCTCGCCGCCTTCGTCGATTCGGTCACCGCATAGGAGGCGTGCCGGGACGCATGTCCGCGGATTCACACCCCCGCCGGAGCGCGGTCCCCGCGCGGCTGCCGCGGCGCACCGTGCTGCGGGCTGTGCTGGCGGCGGCCGGCACGGCCGCGAGATCTCATCCCGTGCGCGCGGCCGGCGCGGCCCGGTGGTGGAGCAGCCTCGTGTGGGCTGTGTTTGAAAACCGCACGTTCTCGGAAGTGTCCGGCCTCGCTTCGCATCGGCGGCTGGCCCGCGAAGGCACCGTGCTCGACCGCTACTTCGCAGTGTCACATCCGTCCGGACCCAACTACCGGGCAATGGCCTCCGGCGAGACCTGGGGCACGGCCGAGGTCGTGGACACGTTCCATCCCACGGTGGCGGGCGCCGCCGCCGCCGCCGCGCCGCCGATTCCCGCCTACGTGTACCACCTGGCCGGGACGATCGCGCGTAAGCACAACCCGCTCGTCGACCTCCACGCCCCGATCGCCCGCAGCGCCGTGGGCCTCGACGCGCTGCGCGCCGGCCTCCGGGGCGGTCCGGCCGGCCTGCCGGAGCGCTGTCTCGTGTACGCCGGATGGGATGACGATGACGACATGCACAACGGCCATCCGCAGCGGGCCGACGCCAATCTCAATACGCTGCTCGACACGCTGGGCGCGTCCCCGTGGTTCACGACGCCGGACGGGGACGGGCGGTACCCCGCCTTCTTTTTCTGCTACGACGAAGACGACTTCAACGCGGACAACCACGTCTTCGCCGCGTTCTGGGGACGCGGCGTCCGGCGAGGCGCCGCGTCCGCGATCCGGCACACCCACTACGGATTCTGCCGCACAATGAGCGACAACTGGGGCCTTCCGGTGCTCGGGATGGCGGCGCGCGAGGCGCCGATTGGGGAGGTCTGGCTCTAGAGGAGTTATGGGCCGTCCGGCGTACTAGCACCGCGGGTTCGTCCGGCCGTCCGGACGTCTCCGCGCCAGACGCGCTTTGACGCCGTACTCGTTGCAGCATTCGACGCAGCATCATCGGGGGCAGGTCATCGAACATCGCGGCCGGCGGTGCGGTCTTCTCGTCTCCCTCGTCCTGTGTCTTGCTGTGCTCGGCGCCGGCATCGCTGCGCCGCCGACGCCGGCGCAGCCCGCCCCGCTGCGGGTCGTCGCCAACGGCGAAGATCTCCCGCCCGCCGACGCGATCGTGCAGGACGGCGTGGTCATGGTGCCCCTCCCGGGATTGTTCGAACCGCTCGGCATTCGCGCGACGTGGGACGCCGGCGCGCGCGCCCTGACGCTCCAGAGTCCGGCCGGCGACGAAATGGAGCTCCGCGCGGACGATCCATACGCCACCGTCAACGGAGAGCGCCGCCCCGTTCCGGTGCCGCTGGTGACGGTCTTCGGCCGCGTGCTCGTGCCCGCCCAGTGGGTCTTCGAGACCTTGGGCGACGTGACGATCTACGACGCCGCGCAGCGCACGATGTTCGTCGACGGGCAGATCACGGCGGTCTCGTGGCGCGCGACGGACGCCGGCCTGGAAGTGACGCTCGAGGCCACCGCGCCGCTGCATCCCCGCGTCGGGACGCTCCACGCGCCCGAGCGCCTCGTCGTCGACGTGCCGGGCGCGGTGGCCCGGACGCCGCAGCCGCTGACCGACGTGCATGAAGGGCCGCTCGCGACGATCCGGATGGGCCAGGCGGCGGCGGGCGCGCGCATCGTCTTCGATCTGACCGGCCCCGTACGCTACCGCGTCCTCTCCGCGCCGCCGGACCGGCGCGTCGTGATCGCCTTCGGCGGCGGCCCCGCCCCGGCGCCGATCCCGGCAGGCACGGCCGGACGCAAACTGCTCGACGTCGCGTACGAGCCCGCGGACGGCGGCGGCCGGGTCGTCATCACGGCGACGCAGCCCGTCCGGGCCGCGGAGCACGTGCTCCGCGGCCCGGACCGAATCGTCCTCGACGTCGCGGACGCCGTCTTCGTCCCGATCAAGAAAGCCCTCGACGTCAACGACGGCCTGGTCGTCCAGGTCCGGGCCGCGCAATTCCACAAAGATCCCAACATCGTCCGGATCGTCGTCGAGCTGAGCCGGCCAGCGCCCTACGCCGTGCATCCCGGCGCCGATCCGTCGCAGCTCGTGATCGATCTCGGCGACGCCGCGCAGCCGGGACCGCCGGCGGCCGGCATCCACGGGCCGCTGGTGGTGGCGATCGACGCCGGCCACGGCGGGAGCGACCCCGGCGCCATCGGCCCGTCCGGCGTGCGCGAGAAAGACGTGGTGCTGGCGATCGCGCGGGACCTCCGGGCGCTGCTCGCGCGGCAGCGCATCGACGTGGTCATGGTGCGAGACACCGACGTCTTCGTCCCGTTGGAGGACCGCGCGCGCATCGCGGCCCGCGGCGGCGCGACCGTCTTCGTCAGCATCCACGCCAATGCCGCGGTCGACGCGAACGCCAACGGCACGCAGGCGTTCTATCTCACGCCGGACAGCGCGCCGCTCGCCGCGGCCATCGCCGACGAGACCAGCCGCGCCGCGGGCGTCGGGTCGCGCGGCATCGCGGTGGCCCGGTTCGCGGTGCTCGTCGGCAACCCGCACGTACCGGCCGTACTCGTGGAAACGGCGTTTGTCACGAACCCCCGCGAGGAACAGCTGCTCCGCGACCCGGCGGGACAGCAGGCGTTCGCGCAGGGCATTCTGAAGGGGCTGCAGCGGTTTGTGGCGGCCCCCACGGCGGTGCAGCCCTGATGGCATCGAAAAGCACGCGCGGCGGCAAGGCACGCGGCGGATCCCCCGGCCGGTCGCGGCGCGGCATTCCGGCGTTCGCCCTGGGGATGCTGGCCGGCGCCGGCATCGTCCTCGGCCTGCTGGCCGGCTGGCACGTGCGTCCGGCGCCGCCGGCCCCGCCCGCCGCCCGTCCCGGCGCCTCCCACGCGGCGCCGCCCGTGGCGGCGCGTCCCCGTCCTGCTCCGCCGGCCGCGCCGGCGCCCCGCGCCGCCGCGCCGCGGCCGCCGCGCGAGAACCCCGAGGGATCGCAGAGTCCCGCCGTCGCGCCCGAGCCGGCCGCGCCGCCGCAGACGTCCGATCATCCGCGGGTGGCCGTCATCTTCGACGACGCGGGCTACAGCCTGCGCACCGCGCGCGAGGTGATGGCGCTTCCCCGTCCGGTGACGATCTCGGTGCTGCCGGGACTGCCGTTCTCGACGCCGATCGCCGAGGAGGCGGCGGGCCGCGGAGTCCAGGTGATCCTCCATCTGCCCGTCCAGCCGGACAACGCCGCGCTCGAGCTGGGACCCGGCGGCATCACGGTGGACATGACCGACGACGCGATCGCGCGGACCGTCGCCTCGGACTTCGCCACGGTGCCGGGGGCCGTCGGCACGAACAACCACATGGGCTCGCGCGGGACCGCCGATCCGCGCGTGATGCGCGCGATCCTCGGCGTCGTCAAGGCGCGGCGGCTGTTCTTCGTCGACAGCCTGACCTCGCCGCGGTCCGTCGGCGCGGACACCGCGCGCGCGATGGGCGTGCCTACGGCGGTGCGCGCCGTCTTTCTCGACAACCAGGACGACGACACCTACGTGCGCGCCCAGTTTCACGCGCTCATCCGCGTCGCGCAGACCCGCGGCCAGGCGATCGCGATCGGCCACGTCGGCAAGGTGACGGCGCGCGTGCTGCGGGAGATGCTGCCGGAGTTCGACGAAGCCGGCATCCGGTTCGTCCCGGTGTCGGCCCTCGTGCGCTGAGCCGGTCTGCTACAATAGGCTAAGTTTATGAGGCGTTGAACGCCGCCGTTGCCCCGCGGCGCCGCTGGACGGCTCCGCGATTCGCGGTTCCGCCGCGGATTCGCGCCCTGCCGGAGGCGATCATGCGCGTGACGCTCGCCGATACACCCCCCGCCGCCACCACCTGCGACCTCCTTGCGCTCGCCGTGCCGGAACCCGGCACGCTCGGCGGCGACGCCGCGGCGGTCGACAAACAGCTCGGCGGACGGCTGGCAGCAGCGGCCCGCGAGGACGGCTTCACCGGGAAGCGCGGCCGGACGCTGCTGCTCCACGCCCTGGACGCGCCGTTCCGGCGCGTGCTCCTCGTCGGAACCGGCCGCGGCCGGGATGTCGAGGCCGTGCGCCGGTTCGCAGCCGCGGCCGCCCGTCAGGCCGGCGGCGTGCAGGCCAAGCGGATCGCGATCGCGTCGATCCTCGACGACGCCGCGGGCGGATTCTCCGGCTCGCCGGCCGAGGAGTACGTTCGCGCGGCCGCCGAAGGCGCAGGCCTCGCGGCCTACCGGTTCGACCGGTACCGCAGCGCCGAAGACCAGGCGCCCGACGAGACCGTCGTGCTCGCGCGGGGTGACCGCGGCGCCCTGACGCGCGCGCTCCGCCGGGCCGAGGTCGCCGTGGCCGCGACGTGCCGCGCCCGCGACCTCGTCAACGAGCCCGCCAACGTCGTCACCCCGACGGCGCTCGCCGACCTCGCGCGCGAGATCGCCGCGCGCGACGGCCTGGACTGCCGCGTGATCGACCTCGACGAGGCGCGGCAGATGGGCATGGGCCTGTTCGCCGCGGTCGCCGCCGGCAGCGAGCAGCCCCCGAAGTTCATCGTGCTGGACTACCGCCCGGCGCGCTCCGCCGCGGGCGCCTCACGCACGGTCGCCCTGTGCGGCAAAGGCATCACGTTCGATACCGGGGGTTATTCGATCAAGACGGCCAACGGGATGATGACCATGAAGAGCGACATGGCCGGCGCCGCCGCCGTGCTGGGCGCCATGGGCGCGCTCAAGGAACTCGCGGTCCCGGTGCGCGTCCTCGGCGTCGTGGCGGCGAGCGAGAATATGATCAGCGGCCGCGCGACCCGCCCAGGCGACGTGGTCCGCGCGCTCGGCGGCAAGACCGTGGAGATCAACAACACCGATGCCGAAGGCCGCCTCGTGCTCGGCGACGCGGTCGCGTTTGCCGCGCGCGAGGGCGCGGCCGAAATCATCGATCTCGCGACGCTCACCGGCGCGTGCGTAATCGCCCTCGGCGACCACACCGCGGGGCTGATGAGCAACGATCAGCCGCTGGCCGATCGCCTCCTGGCCGCGGCACAGGCCTCCGGCGAGCAGCTGTGGCAGCTGCCGATGTACGACGAATTCGCCGAGGCGATGCGCAGCGACGTCGCCGACCTCAAGAACTCCGCGGGGCGCGAAGCCGGCGCGGAGCGCGGCGCCGCCTTCATCGGCGCGTTCGTCGGGACCACGCCCTGGGCCCACCTCGACATCGCCGGTCCGGCGTTCGCGGAGGACCGCAAGGGACCGCCCTACGTGCCGCTCGGCGGGACCGGGTACGGCGTGCGGACGCTGCTCCGCTACTTGGAAGCCGGCTCCGGCAAGTAGGCGCCGCCGTACAGGCCGCCGGCGAGGGCCCCGCCGATCAAGGGGCCGATCCAGTAGACCAGCTGATTGGTCCACACGCCGGCGACGAGCGCCGGTCCAAACGCGCGCGCCGGATTCACCGCCGCGCCGGTCAGCGTCCCAAACGCCAGAATGTCCATCGTAATCGTGAGGCCGATCGCAAGCCCGCCGATGCGCGGCCCCGCGGGGTGCACGGCCGTGCCGAAAACCACCGTCACCAGGAAAAACGCGCCGATCGCCTCGAGCAGGATGCCCGCGGTGGTGGGCAGATCGACCGCGAGCGACGGCGTACCGAGGCTGACCGCGTAGGCCGCGCCGTGCGGATACGCCGCCCAGAGCGCGACGCCGCCGAGCGTGGCGCCCACGAGCTGGGCGACCACGTACGCGGCCGCCTTCGTCACCGGGATCCGCCCGGCCACGAGAAATCCGCAGGTCACCGCCGGATTGAAATGCCCGCCCGAAACGGCGCCGAGCGCCGACACCATGACGCCGATCGCAAGCCCGTGGGCCAGCGCGATGCCGAGCACGCCGACGCCGCCGTGCGTGATTTGATTGGCGATGATGGCGCCCGCCCCGGCAAAGATCAGTGTAAAGGTCCCGATCATCTCAGCGAGCAACGGCTTCCACGACGGCTGTGGCTCTGTCATACCCACCTCCCCCACATTCGCGGCGTCTTGTTTTGCGCCGCACCGGCCGGCATCCTTTTCGCGCGCGCGGCCGTGCTAGACTGGGGCGCGTGAGGCACACGACCCGCACCGCGGACGAGCTGCGGCTCCTCCTCGAGGTCGCCGCCGGACGGCGTCCGGCCGACCTCTACCTCGACGGCGCGCTTCTCTTGAACGTGTACAGCGGCGAAGTGTATCCCGCGAACGTCGCGGTCGCGCGCGGCCGCATCGCCTACGTCGGACTGAACCGCGGCATGGTGGGGCCGGACACCCGGGTGCTGTCGTACCCGGGAAAGGTGCTGGCGCCGGGGTACATCGATCCGCACACCCACATCACCGGGATGGCCACGCCGGTGGAGTTCGCCCGCGAGGTCCTCCGCACCGGCACGACGACGCTGGTCGCCGACGCGATGCAGTTGATGCTGCAGACCCCGGCCGGCCGCCTCATCCCGCTCCTCGAAACGCTGGCGGCGATGCCGGTTCGCCTGTTCTGGGCGATCCGCCTCCACGCGCCGTCGCATCTGCCGGACGAGGATCTTTTCTCACTCGAGCGCGTGCGCGCGCTCCTCGACCTCGACGCGGTGCGAACCGTGGGCGAGGTCACGCGGTGGCCCGCCGTGTACTACGGCGACCACGACCTCATTCGGAAGATCGCCGCCGCGCTCGACGCCGGCCGCCGCGTCGACGGGCACGCCCCCGGGGCGTCGTACGATCGCCTGTCGGCGCTCGCCGCGGCCGGGTGGTCCTCCGACCACGAGGGGATCACCGCGGCCGAAGTCACCAACCGCCTCCGCGCGGGCCTCTATACGATGCTGCGGCACTCGTCGCTGCGTCCGGACATCCCGGCACTCGCGGAGGCGATCACACCCGAGCGCGCCCGCTCCGGCCGGCTGATGCTGACCGCGGACGGTCCGGAAGCCGCGACGATCGCGCGGGAAGGCTACCTCGACCACGTCATCCGGCAGACGATCGCCGCCGGCATCGAGCCGGTGCTCGCCTACCAGATGGCGACGCTCGCGCCCGCCGCGTACCTGGGGCTCGACGAGGATCTGGGCGGCATCGCCGCGGGCCGGCGCGCCGACATCGTGGTGCTCGACGACCTCCGCGAACCCCGGCCGTCCACCGTGTTCGCGGACGGGCGCGTCGCGGCGCAGCATGGCGTCGCCGCCGCGACGTTCCCGGAGATCGACTGGTCGGAGGCCGTTCCGCGGCGCTTCGCGCCGGACTGGGATCCCGCGCCGGAGCTGTTCGAGATCCCCGCGGCGGAGCCGGCCGGCGGCGGCCCCGCGTCGTTTCCGGCGATCGTCCTCGAAAACAGCGTGATCACGCGGCGAAAGGACGTGCCGGTGACGGCGCGGGGCGGCCGCCTGGAGCTGCCGGCCTCCGTGGTGCGATGCGCCCTCGTCGATCCGCGCGGCCGCTGGATCGTCCGCGGCGCGCTCGGCAACTTCGTCGGGCGCCTCGGCGGGCTCGCGTCCACCTTCAACGTCACGGCGTACCTCACCGTGCTGGGGCAGCACAGCGGGGACATGGCCCGCGCCGCGCGGCGGGCGCTGGAGCTCGGCGGCGGCATCGTCGCCGTCGAGGACGGCCGGACGGTGCTGGAGGTGCCGCTGCCGATCGGCGGCATCATGGCCCCGGACCGCCTGCCGGTGATCGCGGAGCGTGCGTCGGCCCTCTACGCGTTCCTCCGCGCGCGCGGCTACCCGCACGCGGATCCGCACTACACGCTCTTGTTTCTGCCGTTGGACTCGCTGCCGGACGTGCGGATTACGTATCGGGGAGTTTGGGACGTACGGCGCAATAAAGTAATCGTGCCTAGACAAGACCTCTGACGCGCAGCAAACCCTCGCTCCGCCGCGGTCGCTTGAACTGATAGCGAACGGGCGTCGATCGGGCTTGCTGCGCGCCCAACGCCTCGTCTACTTCTCGATCTGAATGTTGACGTGCTTCAGTTCCGTATACTCAAACAACCCCTCGAGACCGTACTGCCGGCCCAGGCCGGACTGCTTGAAACCGCCCATCTCGGTCGACTGGTACATCTTGCCGAAGGTGTTGATCCACACGGACCCGGCGCGCACGCGCGTCGCGATCTTCAGGGCCTTGTTGATGTCCCGCGTCCACACCGCGGCCACCAAGCCGTAGCGCGAGTTGTTCGCGATTCGTATCGCGTCGTCCACGTCCTTGAACGTCGTGATGCCCATCACCGGGCCGAAGATCTCTTCCTGCGCGATCTTTGCGTCCGGCGACATCCCGTCGAACACCGTCGGCGCGATGAAGTAGCCCTTGGCGAGATCCCCATCCGTGAGGCGCTGCCCGCCGACGAGGAGGCGCGCCTCTTTCTTGCCGATCTCGATGAAGCCGGTGACCTTCTCCATCTGCGCGGCCGAGATCACCGGGCCGACCTCGACGCCCTTCTCCCACCCGGGCCCAACCTTCATCTTGGGGACCATGTCCTTGATCCGCGACACGAACTGGTCGTGCACGCTCTCCTCGACCAGCACGCGCGTGCCGGCGATGCAGATCTGGCCGGCGTTGTAGAAGGACGCCGCGTTGATCGCGCCGCGGATCGCGCGGTCGAAGTTGGAGTCCGCGAACACGATCGTCGGCGACTTGCCGCCGAGCTCGAGCGACACTTTCTTCAGATTGCCGGAGGCGAGCCGCATGATCTCGCGCCCGGTGGACGTGTCCCCCGTGAACGAGACCATGTCCACGCCGTCGTGGCGCGCCAGCTCGGCGCCGACCGGATCGCCGGGGCCGGTCACGATGTTGACGATGCCCTTCGGAAATTCTTCGATGCCCTCGACGATGCGGCCCAGTTCGACGGTGGACCCCGCGGTGTAGCTCGCGGGCTTGACGATCACGGCGTTCCCGGCGGCGAGCGCCGGGGCGATCGCGCGCGCGAGCAGCGCGAGCGGCGCGTTCCACGGCACGATGATCGCCACCACGCCGACCGGCTCGCGCATGATCATGCTGATGCTGTTGGGCTGCGGGATCTGCGAGCGGCCGAAGATCCAGCGCGTCAGCCCGGCGTAGTAGCTGACCGTCTCGGCGAGCCGCAGGGCCTCGCCCCGGCTGATCGGAAACGGCTTGCCGCTCTCGCGGGTGAGCTGCGTGGCGAGCTCCTGGTGGCGGGCGCGAACCGCGTCCGAGAATTTCGTCAACGCCGCGGTGCGCACCGCGGTGTCCTCGCGCCACTCCGTGGACTCGAACGCCTCGCGCGCCGCGCGAATCGCGGCGTGCGCGTCCTCCACGGTGGAGCGCTGCGCCCGGTACAGCAGCTCCCCGTTGGCGGGACTCCGGACCTCGAACGCACCGCCCTGGGAATCGCGCCACTCACCGCCGATGAAGTTCTTGTACGTGGCCACCTGCTGCGCCGTTGCCTCTGGCATTCACGTCCCTCCCGTCTGCCGAGTCGCTGATCTACGCCTTGGAAGCTATCCCGTCCACGCGCCATCCGGATCGAACCGCCGCAGCACCGCGAGTTCCTCCGCGGTCGGCAGCGCCGTCGTCTCCGTCCGGGCCGCGACCCGCAGATCCCAGCCCGTGTGCGCGCGCACCTCGTCGACCGTCACCCCCGGGTGCACGCTCTCCAGCATCATCTCGCCCGACGCCGGCTCGAATCCGAGCACGGCGAGGCTCGTGATCACGCGGGCCGGGCCGCCCCGCACGAGGCCCACCTCACGGCGCCACGCGCCGCCGCTGCCGTATCCGGGCGACGTCAGGTAGCCGACGCGCTCCGGAAATCGGCGGCGTTCGTGCTGCATGATCACAACGGTCCGGCGCGACAGCGCCGCGATGTCGGCCGCCCCGCCGCTGCCCGGCAGGCGGACGCGCCGGCCGCCCTCCTCGACCCAGGTGGTATTCAGATTGCCGAACCGGTCCACCTGGGCGCCGCCGAGAAACCCGACGTCCACGCGGCCGCGCTGAAGATGCCCCATCACCTCGAGGAGCGTCGTGCACATCACGGCGCCGGCGATGTTCGGCGGGTCGCCCATCGTGATCAAGGCACCGGCCGGCGGCGTATCGCGGATCACCCCGTTCTCGAACAACCCGACCGCCCGCGGCGCGTGGGTCGCCTTGGCCACGGCGAACCCCAGCAGCGGCAGCCGCATGCCGACGAACACGATCTCCCCGTCGCGAATCTGCCGGGCGGCCGCGACGACCATGATCTGGCGCCGCGTGACGGCCGCCGCCTCCGGGCGCATCACAGGCCGTAATCGACGGGCGCGGCGAGATGCGCCGTCCGGGGACGCAGGTGCGCGACCCGGCTCGCGCCGAGCCGCGCGAGGTAGGCGTCGTGGTCGGGCGTCGCCGCGACCATGCGGTCGAGCCAGCCGAGGAATCCCTCGCGCGTCTTCGTCTCGGCATGGTACTCGTCGTAGAACCGGTCGTCCCGGTTGACGTAGCCCTGCGTCGGCGAGGGATGCGAGCCGTACGGCACGACCGAGATCGCGCCGACGAGAAACCCGGGAATGAGGGTCCGGTTCGGGTCGCTGCGGATCACCGTCTCGTCCACCAGCTCCTCGCAGGTGAGCACGACGTGCCGCGCCGCGCGCGCCGCTTCGAGCGTGACGCCGAGGTTGCCCCACAGGTGCGCGTTCCCGTCGCGGTCGCACCGCGGCACGTGCAGGACCGCGAGGTCGAGCTCGAGGGCCCCCACCCCGAGGAGGCGCTCGCCCGTAAACGGACAGGTCATCTCGCGCAGGCGCGCGTGGCCGCGCACGATGTCGCTGCCGAGCGCTGTCCGGGACGGAAGGAACGGCACCCCCCGCGCCGCGGCCTCGAGCGCGAGCGCGACCGTCATGTTCGTGTGATCCTCGATCGCGAGCGGCCGCGGGATCTGCTCCTCGACGGCGCGGCGGAAGTTGTACGCAGTCCCGGCCCCGACGTTGCCGACCCACGCCGCGATCACCCGCGCCGCGCATCCGGCGCCGATGAGCTGGTCGAACAGGATGTCCGAGATCGGGCCGACCAGCGTCAGATCGCGCCGTCCCTGGCGGATGATCTCGTGGCCCGCCGCGAACGGGATGCACGACTCGAGGCCGGTGCCCATCGCGATGACCGCGCCGTCGCGCACGTAGCGCGAAACGGCGTCGCGGAGCGGCATCACCTTCGACACGAGGTTCGCTCCGATCAGGGATCCCGTACGGGACGAGCGGCCGCTGGTGGCGGGGTCCCCCACTTCACCTGTTCGAACGCGCTGCGGCAGCCTCGGCAGTAGTACTGCGACGTCAGCGGAGACGACCCGAAAAGACTCATGAGTTCCGTCTCATCCGACCCGCAGAAGGGACACGTTGGCGGAGTGCCCGCGCCGGGAGTGGATGCGGCGGACCCGGCGGGGCGCGCGCCATCACCGCCGGTCACCGGACAATCCTCCGGGCGCGTTCGTCCCAACGGTCCCACGGCAGCGGCTCCGCCAACTCCCACGCCCCGCCCGCACCGAGCAGCGGCCCCGGCACCCCCGCGGCGGCCAGAACCGGCGCGAGCTGCGCGAGGAACCGCGCGCGAAGGGCGTCGCCGGCCGCGCCGAGCACCCCCGCGTCGACCAGGACTCGAAGCGCCCCGCCGTCCGCGGGACCGAACCAGCAGAGGGCGTCGCTCCAGTCGCCGCGGAGCGCCGCGGCGAGCTCTGCGCGCACCTCCGGGCCCTCGGCGGCGAGCTGGGCCAGCCAGCTCTGCCCGTGGATCGCGTGGTAGCGCTCCTCTTCGATGATCTTGCGGGCCCGCTGACGGAGCGGCAGGTAGCGCGAGTCGAGCGCCGCCTCGAGGACCGTGGCCAGCACCCGATCGAGCATCACGTTGGCGACGATCAGATGCGGCCAGCCCGCGAACGGGCTGTCGACACACGCCACCGTCCGGGCGTCGGCGGCCGACCACTCGTGCTCCGATCGCCGCGGCGCGCCCGGCAGCTCTTCGAGCAGGCCGTAGAGCACGCGCGCGTGGCCCAGTTCGTCCTGCGCCATCGCCGTGGCCGCAACCCCCGCCTCGATCGTCGGGCCGCTGCTGCACCACTCCGCGTACCTGAGGCCCAGCGCGTGCTTGTTGTCGGCGAGCGCCGTGACGAGGTCGACGAGCGGCGACACGCAGCCGCCCGGGAGCGCCGACGGCCGGTCCAGGAGCGGCGTGCTCACCGGCCGTCACGCATGCGCGTCGACCGCCTCGTCGCGCACGTCGCCGACCGCGATGATCGCGCGCCGGGGGACCACGTACATCTCGAGCCAGGATTCCTCGTCGTAGATGCTGCGGGCGTAGACGCGCGCGAGCGCATCGCCGGGCGCCGCGACAGATCCCACGTGGCGAAGCGGCTCGCCTTCCGCGCGGCGGGCGAAGACCTCGTACACGGGCTCGTCGCCGATCGTCTGCATCAGACCGAGACGCCCCACCGGCGGAACTGCAGCCGGGCCGCCTCGCTCAGCCGGTCCTTCGTCCACACCGGATCCCAGGTGATCGCAAACACTACGTCGCGGACGCCGGGGAGCCGTCGCAGGCGCTCCCGCACGTCGTCCTGGATCATCTCCATGCACGGGCACGCGGTCGACGTAAAGGTGAGCGTGACGCGGACGACGCCGTCCTCAACGGCGATCCCGCAGACGAGGCCCATGTCGACGATGCTGACCGGCCACTCCGGATCGGCGACGTCGCGCATCGCCGCCAGCACCTGCTCCGGCGTCACCGTCTCCGGGGCCGCCGCCCCGCCGGACGTCCGCTCGGCCCGCGACTCCACCGCCATCGTCAGTGCGTCCCCGCCGCCAGCGCGCGCATCTGCCGGCGGCCGCGCTGCAGCATCTCCACAAACATCCCGTTCCCCGGGCCGCGGCGCTTCCACCGCACCAGCACCTCGTCCCACGTGATCGGCTTGTCCATCAGCCACCGCCGTTCGGCTTCGTCGAAGTCGACCGGCAGCGGATAGTCCAGCACGTACGTGTCGGCCGCCCGATCGTGATGCGCCGGCACCGTGAAGCCGAGGCCTTCGCAGAGCGGCACCGCGGTCCGCAACCACTGCTGGCGCAGCTGGTCGTTGGTACTGCCCTTCAGCTTGTAGGCGATCTGGCGTCCGTGGGTCTTGCGGCTGTCCGGCAGGCCGAACCACTCGACCGTCATCGGAAACATCCAGTCGATCGCGCGCTGGACTTCGTCCCGCCCGCCGCCCGAGGCGAGCCGGCGCATCCCGTTCTCGCCGTGGCGCAGGTGGAAATTCTCTTCCTTGTCGACCTTGGCCAGCGCGCGCCGCCACGGGCCGTAGCTGCAGTGGCGGTACACGTCGCCGAGCAGCACGAACCCCGCGCGGTCGTAGAACGCGTTGGCGACGATCAATTCGACCCACGACCGCAGCGGCACGTCGAACGCGTACGGGTGCTTGAACGAGGTCGGCGCGCGATCGTAGATCAGCGCCTCGGTGTCCACGCCGAGGTCTTGAAGGATGCGGTAGCCGATGTGGGCGTGGCTCAGCTCGTCCTGGATGATCGCCAGCGCCGAGATGAGGTTGTTCATCGACGGCGAGTCCTTCGCCGCGGTGTAGTAGCTCGGTGCGCTAATCATCTCGGTGTCGGCGGATACGGTGAGGATGTGGATGAGCGTGCGCCGGTAGTCGTCGCTCATCTCGGCGGGCGTCTCGATGATGTGGCCCTGCTGGATGCGCTCAACGATCTGTTCGTCCGTCGGCGTGCCCATCGGCGGCCTCCGCGGCCGTCCGTCCCGCCGAACCTCGAGGGGGACGCCGGCCCGATTGATATACCACGGTTTTTGCACGAACGACGTGAATAGCGTGTATAATTATTATACCACAATGATGTCCCGTGAAAGGCGGCTCATGGTCGATCGCGCGCCAGAGCGACGCGCCCGGCGGCCGGCAGGTCTGGCCCGGCCGGCCTCAATTTCATGGCGGCCGGCGAGTCCGCCGGGCAGGCGGTCCGCCGGCAGCGCCCGCTCGCTCCTAGTGACGGTATGGGGCGACACCGTGCGTCCGCGGAGCGACGAGATCGGCGCCGCCACCCTGATCGGCCTGATGGCGCCGCTTGGACTCTCGCCCCGGGCCGTCCGCGCCGCGCTGTCGCGCATGACCCGCCGCGGGTGGCTCCGCCGCCGCCGGGACGGCCGGCGGGCATTCTACTCCCTCACCCCGGCCGGCGCGCTTCGCCTGGAGCAGGGCGTGCGGCGAGTCTACCGCACGGCCGCGGAGCCGTGGGACGGGCGCTGGCGGCTCTTCACCTACGTCGTTCCGGAGGCGCGGCGGACGGTGCGGGACCGGCTCCGGCGAGAGCTGGCCTGGCTCGGGTTGGGGCCGCTGTCCCGCGGCACGTGGGTGACTACGCATGATCTGGCCGGCGTGCTGCGAGAGTTGAGCGCGGCGCACGGACTCGACGGCGCGGTCGCGCTCTTCGACGCCCGGAGCCTCGGGCCGTCGGACGACCGGGCGCTCGCCGAACGCTGCTGGGATCTGGCGCGCATCGCCGCGCAGTACCGCCGGTTCATCATGACGACACGGCCGCGCGCCGCGTCGCTGCGGCGCCGGATGCTGACCGGCTCGATCGGTGACGACGCGTGCTTCGCCGAGAAAATCCGGCTCGTCCACGAGTACCGCAAGTTCCTGTTCGTGGACCCGGGGCTCCCGGACCGGCTCCTGCCGTCACGGCGGCCCGACCGGGAGGCGGCTTCACTGTTTCGCCGGACGTACGCCCTGCTCGCGCCGCGGGCCGACCGGTTCGCCGCGCGTGTGATGGGTCCCGCGGCCGCGCGCCGATGAACGTCGTCCGCTACGGCACGCCGCGGGCGTTTCTCGACGCCGTCGAGCCGTTTCTTCTCCGCGACGAGGCCTGTCACAATCTTCTGCTCGGCATTCCGGCGCGTCTCATCGCACGCGGCGCCGCCGCGGCGGCGGATGGGTACCTGGCCGCGGCGCTCGATCGAGGCGAGATCGCCGGCGCGGCGATGATGACCTCGCCGTACCGGCTCGTCGTATCGCAGATCACGCGCCCGGACGCCGTCCGCGCGCTCGCCGAGGACGCGGCTTCGCTGCGCCCCACGCCGCCCGGCGTGCACGCACCCGATCCGGTCGCATCGGAATTCGCCGCGGCCTGGCAGCGGCTCACCGGCGAGCCGAGCCGCCTCGCGCTGCACGAACGGATCCACCGTCTCGAGTCCGTCCGGCCCGTGCCGGGCATCCCGGGCCTCCTCCGTCCGGCCGGGGACGCGCACCGTCCGCTGCTGCTCGTCTGGCTGCGCGCGTTCGGCGCGGAGGCGTTCGGGGACAACCGTCTCGCCGGCGAGGCCGAAACCGTGCTCGATACGCGGCTCGGCACTCCGGGCGAAGGCTTTGTGGTCTGGGACGACGCCGGTCCGCGATGCGTCGCGGGATACGGCGGGACGACCCGGCACGGCGTCAAGATCGGCCCCGTGTACACGCCGCCGGAGTTTCGCAGCCACGGCTACGGGACGGCGTGCGTCGCGGAGCTCAGCCGGCTGCTCCTCGAGCGGGGCCGCCGCTTCTGCATGCTCTACACCGACCTTGCGAACCCGACGTCCAACCGGATTTACCAGCGCATCGGGTACGAGCCGGTCTGCGATGCCGCCGAGTACCGCTTCATCCGGAACCCTGCCGGGCCGGACGGGCCTACCGTCCTTTGAACTGCGCCGGACGCCGCTCCGAGAACGCGCGCACGCCTTCAACTCCATCCTCGGTGATGAACGCCCGAAACAGCGCTTCCCGCTCGTAGGCCAGCGCGTCGTCGAGCCCCATCTCGAGCCCGCGGTTGACCGTGAGCTTGATCAAGCCGACGGCCACCGTGGCGCCGTTCGCCAGTCCGTCGGCGTAGGCGGCGGTCTTCGCGAACAGCTCCTCCGCGGGGAACACGCGGTCGACGAGGCCGATCGCGAGCGCCTCGTCGGGCGAGACCGTGCGCCCGGTAATCATCAGGTCGAGCGCGCGGCTCTTGCCGACCAGGCGCGGCAGCCGCTGCGTCCCGCCGTTTCCCGGGATGATGCCGAGCGAGATCTCGGGCTGGCCGAGCCCGTACGCGCCCGCCGCGGCGAACCGGAGATCGCAGGCCAGCGCGATCTCCATGCCTCCGCCGAGACAGTGCCCGCCGATCGCCGCGATGAACACCTTCGGGGTCGTCTCGACGCGGCGCAGCACCTCGTGCATGTGGGTGATGAACATGACCTTGTCCTCGAGCGTCGAGCCGGCGAACCACTTGACGTCCGCGCCGGCGGAGAAGAATTTCGGCAGGGTGCTCCGCACGATCACCGCCCGCACCGCGGGGTCGTCGCGCGCGCCGTCCACCGCCGCGCGGAACTCGTCCGCGAACTGCGGATTGTACGCGTTCGCGGGCGCGCGGTGCAGCGAGATCACGCCGACGGCGCCCTCGCGCTCCAGGCTGATCATCTCTCCCATTGGAATCCCTCCAGTGTCTACGACGAGGCGCGGGCCGCCGGCCGCGGCAGCTGTTCGCGCAGCCGGAACCGCTGGATCTTGCCGGTCGCAGTCTTCGGCAGTTCCGGCACGAACTCGATCCACCGCGGGTACTTGAACGCCGCGATCTTGTCGCGGACGAACGTCTGAATCTCGCGCGCGAGCGCATCCGACCCGGTCTGCCCGGCCTTGAGGACGACGAAGGCGAACGGCTTCACCAGTTCGTCCGCGTCCGCGCGGCCGACGACCCCGCACTCGAGCACCGCGGGGTGCTGGATCAGCGTCGCTTCGACCTCCGCGGGCGAGACCCACTGTCCCCCCGCCTTGAGCATGTCGTCCGTACGGCCGCAGTACCAGTAGTACTCCTCGTCGTCGCGGTAGTACTTGTCGCCGCTCTGGAACCATTCGCCCGCAAACGCCCGGCGGCTCTGCTCGTGCTTGTTCCAATAGTAGGCGGCGACGCTGTCGCCGCTGACGAGGAGGTCCCCGATCTCCCCGGCCGGCAGATCGCGGCCGGCCTCATCCACCACCCGCACCCGGTACCCAGGGACCACCTCGCCGCTGCTGCCCGGCCGCACGCGGCCGGGGCGGTTGCTGATGTAGATGTGCAGCGCCTCGGTCGAGCCGATGCCGTCGAGGATCTCGACGCCGAACCGCTCTTTCCAGCGGGTGAAAATCGCCGCGGGCAGCGGTTCGCCGGCCGAGACGCACCGCCGCACGGCGCCGAGGCTCCGCGGACCGTCCCCGGCCAGCATCGCGGCGTACGCGGTCGGCACCCCAAAAAAGAGCGTCGGCCGGTAGCGCTCGATCAACCCGAAGTACGCGGCCGGCTCGAAGCGGCCCGGATGGAGCACGGTCGAGGCGCCGACGCGCATCGGGAAATAGAGCGCGTTGCCGAGGCCGTAGGCGAAGTACAGCTTCGCGATCGAGAGGCACACGTCGTCCGGCTCGATCCCGAGCACGCCGCGTCCGTACGACTCGGCGGCCCACAGCATATCGTGGTGCAGGTGAACGGCGCCCTTCGGCGCGCCGGTGCTCCCGCTGCTCCACAGCCAGAACGCCGGCTCGTCGCGGTGCGTCGGCGCCGGCGAAAGACGATCGTCCGCGGCCGACAGCAGATCGGCGAGGACGTGCCGGACGGGCCCCGGCGCGGCCGGTCCCGCGTCCGTCCCCGCGACGACGATGTAGCGCAGGTCCGGCGCCTCCCGCAGCACGGGCTCGACGGCCGGCAGGAGCGCGTCGCTGACGGCCAGCACGCGCGCGCGGCTGTCGCGCAGCATGTACGCGTAGTCCTGGGACCGCAGCGCCGTGTTCGTGGGGACCGGCACCGCGCCGATGCGGATCGCTCCCCAGAACAGGTAGGCGAACTCCGGCGAATCGAGCAGAAGCAAAAAGACCCGCTCCTCCGGCCGCACGCCGAGCGCGCGCAGCGCGTTGCCGGCGCGGTTGATCTGCGCGGCGAGCTCGCCGTACGAGATCCGGCGATCGCCCGCGCGGATCGCCACCGCGCGCTCGCGGCCCGCCTCGAGATTGTGGTCGACGAACGCGGTCGTGACGTTGAACGCGTCGGGGATGTCGAGCGGGGACTCCATGGCGCGGTCGATTTTCGCGTACCCTGAGACGGTCTCCTTCGCGCGCCGGAGTCCGCATCCGCGGGCAGGCCGGCCGCGGGCTCGTCGCGAACGATGCGGCGAGCCCCGCAGTTCGACAGGAGGATCGACGATGATTCTTCCGTTCCACGGACGCTCGCCGCGGATCGCCGCCAGCGCCTTCATCGCGCCGACCGCGACCATCATCGGCGACGTCACGATCGGCGAAGAAGCAAGCGTATGGTTCGGCGCGGTGCTGCGCGGCGATGTGGGGCGCATCGAGATCGGCGCGCGGACCAGCGTGCAGGACAACGCCGTGCTGCACACCACCGATCGCATCGCCACCGTCATCGGAGACGACGTCACGATCGGCCACGGCGCGGTGCTCGAAGGCTGCACGATCGAGCGCGGTGCGCTGGTCGGCATGAACGCCGTCGTGCTCCACGAAGCCGTCGTCGGCGAGGAAGCGCTGATCGGCGCGGGCAGCGTCGTCACCGACGGCACCAAGATCCCGGCGCGCACGCTCGCGGCCGGCTCGCCCTGCCGGGTGCGCAAGCCCCTCGAGGGCGTCGCCGCGCAGTGGATCGCGCGCGCGGGCCCGGCCTACGTGCGGCTGTCGCGGCGGTACTTGGCGGAGCACGGCGCGTTGAACGCCGCCCATCACAGCGCCGCCGGGCAGGCGGCGGGCGGCGCCAACTCGCGCGGGGCCGGGGGCCGGGCGCCAGACGGCCCCGTGCCCGGATAGCGGAGACCGACCGATGCCCGACTACGATCTGTTGCTGGCCGGCGGGACGGTGCTCGACCCCGCCGCCGACGGAGACCACGCGGGGCCGCGGGCGGCCGACGTGGCGATCGCCGGCGATCGGATCGCCGCGGTGAGCCCTTCGCTGCCGCGCGAGCGGGCCCGGCGGACCATCGACGTCAAAGGCCGGCTCGTCACCCCCGGCCTGATCGATCTGCACACGCACGTCTATTGGGGCGGCACCTCCCTCGGCGTCGACCCGGACGCCCTGTCCGCGGCCTCCGGCGTGACGACACACGTGGACGCCGGCAGCAGCGGCGCAGGGAATTTCGCCGGGTTCCGCCGCCATCTCATCGAGCGGTCGCGGGTGCGGGTGCTGCCGTTTCTCAACATCAGCTTTGCCGGCATCTTCGCGTTCTCGCGGCGCGTGATGGTCGGCGAGTCGATCGATCTCCGGCTGCTCAACGTCCACGAAGCCGTGCGCGTCGGCCAAGAACACCGTGACCTCATCCTCGGCATGAAAGTGCGGCTGGGACTCATCGCGGGCGAAGGCCGGGGGCTGCCGCCGCTGCAGCACACCCTTCAGGCGGCGGAGGCGCTCGGCGTGCGCATGATGGTGCATACCGACAACCCGCCGCCGACGCGGCGCGAGGTCCTGCCGCTGCTCCGCAAGGGCGACATCCTGACCCATGCCTTCCGGCCGTTCCCGAACGGCCCAACGGTGGACCCCGGCGTCACCGGCCGGATCATGCCGGAACTGTGGGAGGCGCGGGAGCGCGGCGTGATCATCGACATCGGGCACGGCATGGGCAGCTTCTCGTTCGAAAGCGCCGAGGCGTGTCTCGCCCAGGGGTTCCTGCCGGACGTGATCAGCAGCGACGTCCACGCCCTGTGCATCGACGGTCCGGCCTACGATCTGCCGACCACGATGTCCAAACTGCTGAGCCTCGGCATGCCTCTCGAGCGGGTGATCGCGGCGGCCACGTCGGCGCCCGCCCGCGCGATCGGCCGCCCGGACCTCGGCACGCTGCGCGCGGGATCGCCCGCCGACGTCACGGTGCTCGACGACCGGACCGGCGCGTTCGAGTACATGGACGTCACGGGACGGACGATGACGGGGCGCCGGCGGCTCGTGCCGGTGCTGACCGTCGCGCGGGGACAGGTGCTCGGGGCCGACGAACCGGAGGCGGGCCGCTAAGGAATCGCGAGAAAATAACTGATACAGATTATCTCTCGTGCGGGTGAATGACATAGTTCCAGTCGCCGTGGAAGGCATCCGGCCTGAGACGAATGGTCGCCATTTGGTCGTCGGTAATCTTGACCTTTTGCGGGTAGCGCCCCTGATCCAGGTTGCAACGGACCGTCAGGCCGGTGGATGTTCGGGTGCGCGCGATCAGCTTGATGATCGTGGCATGGGTCAACAGCGGCCGGCCCCGCCAGTTCTGGCTGATGAAGGAGAACAGCCGATGCTCGATTTTGTTCCACTTGCTGGTGCCCGGCGGAAAATGACAGACGTGCAGGTGCAGCTGGGTCGCGTCCGCCAGTCGCTGCAGTTCCCACTTCCAGAGGCGGATGCGACTGCCGTTGCTGCCGCCGCTGTCGGCAACGATCAGCACCGAGGAGGCCCGGGGATAGGCCCGGATCCCCAGGGTCTTCCACCACCGGTGGATGGTGTGCACGGCGAAGGCGGCCGTGTCATGGTCGATGCCCACGGTGATCCAGCCCTGGTTGCGGCCGAGGTCATACACGCCGTACGGAATCGCCTTGCCCTTCTTGAGATCCAGGAAGTCGTGCACGCGCACGCGCTGCGGGTCCCCGCGCGGCCGCCATTCCCGGCCCCCATTTTTGAAGTTCCCCACCAACTCCTTTTTCTTGGTGTCGACCGAGATCGCCGGCTGGCGCCGACGGAGTTGCTGCCCCACGTGAGTCTGGATATACCGGAACTGCGCGTCGCGATCCGGATGCTGCGTCCCTTCCGTGGTCTTGCGATTCGCCTGCAGACTGTAGCCCGATGCCGACAAGAGCTGCCGGACCAACCAATCACTCGCGCGATGCCCCTGCGCCACCAACGCCGTGGCGAGCGCGCGGGTACTCAGGCAGGTCCAGCGCAGCGGCGACTCTGGATCGCCCCGGCTCGTCGGCTCGACCAGATGGTCCAGCGCCGCGCTCAAACGCGAATCCACGGTCGTCGCCTGCTTGCGCCCGCCGCCCGGCCGACGAATCCGGCCCGGCTCGACACGCCCGCCGGCGCGGGCCTCCTTCAGTCCCCGCGCGATCGTGCTTCGTGAGATCCCCGTGGCGCGGGCCACCAACGATGCTCCGCCATGACCCACGGCGTGCGCCTCTGCTGCCGCCCAGAGCCGCCGAGACCGCTCGTCCAACGAATACCGGAGCATTCGATACTTTTGGCGGATCAGCTGACGCCGCGTCACGCCTCCAGTATCGCACAAATTTGGTCGTTTGTATCACTTATTTACTCGCGAGCCCTAAGTCGGGGTCAGTACGCCGCGAGCCGGCGGATCGCGTCCGCGATCTCCGCGACCGTCGGCTGAAACGCCGCTTCGAGGCCGGTGTTGTGCGGCACCGGGGTGTCTTCGCTCGCCAGACGGACGACGGGGCCGTCGAGGGAGTCGAAGGCCTCTTCCGCGATCAGCGCGGCGATCTCCCCGCCGATGCCGCCCGTCCGCGACGCTTCATGCACGATCAGCGCCTTGCCGGTCTTGCGCACCGAGCCGAGCATCGCGTCTCGATCGAGCGGCGCGAGCGTGCGCAGATCGAGCACCTCCGCCGCGATCCCGTCCGCCGCGGCAATCTCGGCCGCCTCCAGACACTTGTGCAGCATCCACCCGTACGAGATCACGGACGGCGCGGTCCCCTCGCGGATGAGGCGCGCGCGCCCGATCGGCGTGGCGTAGTCGCCGTCCGGCACTTCCTCCCGCCGGAAACGGTACAGATGCTTGTGCTCGAAGTACATGACGGGGTTCGGGTCGCGAATCGCGGCGACGAGCAGGCCCTTCGCGTCCTCGGCGAACGCCGGCGCCACGACCTTGAGGCCGGGCGTGTGCGCGAACCACGCCTCCATGCACTGCGAGTGAAACGGGCCGCCTTTGATGTCGCCCCCGTACGGCATGCGCAGGACGAGCGGCAGCGGCATCCGCGTCCGCCAGTGGTACTTCGCCGCCATATTCACGACCTGGGTGAACGCGTCGGTCACGAAATCCGCGAACTGCATCTCGACGACCGGCCGCATCCCCATCACCGCGGCGCCGATGCCGGCGCCGACGTTGGCGGTTTCCGCGAGCGGGGCGTCGATGACCCGCCACGGACCGAACTCGTCGAGGAATCCGTCGGTGATCTTGAACGCGCCGCCGTAGACGCCGATGTCCTCGCCCAGCACGAACACGCGGGGATCGCGCCGCATCTCCGCGCGAAGCCCTTCGCGGATCGCCTCGAGATAGGTCAGCTGCGCCACGGACGGATCACTCTTCGGCGTAGACGCCGTCTGCGACGGTGGCGGGATCCGGCTCCGGGCTTGCCTCCGCCCAGGCGAGACCGTCCTCGACCTCTTGGACAATGCGGGCCCGCATCGCCTGGTCGGCCTCCTCGGAGAGCACGCCCTCGCCCCGCAGTTGCTGTTCGAACGCTGCGATCGGATCCCGGGCGGCCCACTCCTCCAGCAGGGCCTTCGGCACGTACGAAAGCTTGTCGGCCTCGCTGTGCCCGCGGACGCGGAGGGTGCGGCACTCGATGAGCGTGGGGCCGGCCCCGTCCCGCGCGCGTGCCACCGCCGCGGCCGCGGCGTCGTAGACCGCCAGCACGTCGTTGCCGTCCACCGCCACGCCGGGGATCCCGTACCCCGCGGCCTTGTCCACAAACGCACGCGCCGCGGTCTGGTGGTCGAGCGGCGTCGAGTAAGCGTACTGGTTGTTCTCGAGCACGAGGACGACCGGCAGGCGGAACACCGCGGCGAAGTTGACGCCCTCGTGCCACGCGCCGGTGCTGGTCGCGCCGTCGCCGAAGAAAGTCAGGACCACGCGGGACTCGCCGCGCTGCCGGCACGCGAGCGCCATGCCCGCCGCGACCGGCACCGAGGCCGCCATATGGCTGATGAACGGCAGGATCCCGCGGCGCGGATCGCCCATGTGGACGTTGCCGTCGCGCCCGCGCGTCGGGCCGCCCTCGCGGTCGAGAAACTGCGCGAAGACCTCGCCCACCGTGATGCCGCGCATAATGTACGCCGCGAGATCGCGGTGCATCGGGGCGAGCAGGTCATCCGGACCAAGCGCCGCGGCGGCGCCGACGACGATCGCCTCGTGCCCCCACCCCGTGAAATACGCGCCCGGAATCCGTCCCTGATAGTAGAGCTTGACGCCGCGGTCTTCGACCGCGCGCTGCAGGCGCATGTAGTACAACAGTTCGAGCAGCCGGCCGGGCGACAGACGGCCGGCAGGCTCCTCATTGCGGAACGGCCGGCCGGGGGACTCGCGCGTAGATCTCGCCATCTTATGGAAGACGTTCGACGCGGTCGGCCCGGATACTCTCTCCGTCCGCGGATCGAACCGGCCGCCCGGCGGGCCCCGGCCGCGCCGCCATCACCCGCGCACCCCTTCATGGAGGCGGGCCAGCACGGCCTGCGCCTCGCGGACGATGCCGCGCACGACGTCGCCCGCGGCCGGTAGATCGTGAATCAGACCGATGCTTTGTCCCGCCCACATCGGGTAGTACTCCCCCGTCCCCCGCGCCGCGGACGCGTTGAAGATATCCTGGGCGGCCGCGCGCTGGGTGAGACCCGGCAGGACGGGCGCGCCGGACCGGGCGTACTCCTCGGCGAACGAATTGCGGATGGCCCGCGCATAGAGTCCCGTAAAAGCATCGGTGACGGCGGTCGTTCTCGGGTCCGCCTCGACGATCGCCCGCTTGTAGAACTCCGGCGCGATCGATTCTCGCGTCGCGACGAACCGCGTTCCCAGCAAAACGCCCTGGGCGCCGAGGGCAAGCGCCGCCACGAGGCCGCGGCCGTCCGCGAGGCCGCCGGAGGCCACCACCGGAACACGTACGGCGTCGACGATCTGCGGCACGAGCGCCACGAGGCCAACGCTCGCCTCGTCCGCGGTGCGCGTCTTGACCCACGTGGACCGGTGTCCCCCGGCCTCACCGCCTTGGGCGACGATCACATCCACACCCGACCGGGCGAGCGACATCGCATCGTCGAGCCGCGCGGCCATCGCCATCACTTTGACGCCGCGGTCGCGGCAGCGGCGGACCATGTCCGGACCGGGGTCGCCGAGACCGATGCTCCACACCGGCACCCGCTCGTCCAAAATCACCTCGAATTGGGCGTCGACGATGTCCGGCGGTCGGGCCGGGCGCGCGCTGCTGCGCGGCAGGTCGAGCCGGTCACGGAATCGATTAAGCGCCCCCTGCACGGCGTCCAGGGTCTCGCCGGGAATGGCCGCCGGGTCGATGGGCGGCCGCAATTGAGTGTGCAGCCACAGGTTGACGCCGAACGGACGGTCCGTCAGTTCGCGCACCTGCCGGATACGCCCGCGCAGTTCGTCGGGCGGCACATTGAGGCCGGCCAGGATGCCGAGCCCGCCGGCCAGCGCGACCTCGGCGACGAGATCGGGCCCGGCGACATTCCCCATGCCGGACTGGATGATCGGATATTCGATCCCTAGAAGATCACAAAGCGGCGTTCGAAGCGACCGATCCATCGAGCCACCTCCGCGCGGGCGGCCGGCGATCATCGGTCGCGACGGCCGGCCGGGCACGTCGCGGTTCCATTCTACAGCGGCCCCCGCGCAGCCTCGCACGCGGGATCCCTGGAGGCGCGCGACGCCGGGAAACATACCGAAGAAACGTCTGATGACCTGGAGATGCCATGAAGACCGTGCATGCAGGCAATGCCAAGGGATTCTTCGATGTGGTCGGCGGAACTCCCAGATCCCAGGCCGCGACGATGGCGCTCCGGCCCGGCCAATCGACCGGCGGCGACGACAACGTTCACGAGAACGCGGATCAATGGCTCTACGTTATCGCGGGCCGCGGGGAGGCCACCGTGGAGCGGCGCACGGTGTCGATCGAGACGGGACATCTGCTGCTCATCGAGGCCGGGGAGCATCACGAGATCCGCAATACCGGCGGCGAGCTCCTCGTCACCGTGAACGTCTACGCCCCGCCGGAATACTAAGCCTTAGGTCAATGCGATCCGCCGCCGGGCGCGCCCTCGTGCGGGAGGCCGGCGAGTTCGCGGAGCGCCCGTTCCACGTACACCCGCGTCATCTTCTTGCGATAGCCGATCGTCAGGTCCGCGTTGTCGAGCGGCCGCGAGGGCTGAGATGCGGCCTGCGCGGCCTGCGCCACGAGCTCCTCGGTCGGACGCTGCCCGCGTAGGAGGGCCGCCGCGTGCGGCGCCCCGACGGGATGCGAGGCGACCCCGCCGAGCACGATCCGCGCGTCCGCGATGCGGCCGTCCGGCTCGAACCGGAGCGCGGCCGCGACGCCGAGAACGGGAAAATCGAACGACCCGCGCCGCCGCAGCTTCCAATAGGTCGAACGCCACCCATCGGCCGGCGGCAGGAGCACCTCGACCAGCAGCTCCTCCGGAGATTTGGCGAGGTACTGCATCCCGTCGTCGCGGTAGAACTCGGCGGCCGGGACGGTGCGCTCGCCGCCAGGCCCGACGATCCGGAATCGCGCGTCGAGGGCGATCGCGGCGGGCGCGGTGTCGGTCGAGGAGATCGCCCAACAGCGCGGGCTGCCGGGCGCCACCAGACAGATGTCGCCGTCCTTCTTCATGCAAAAGCCGATCGACTTGCGCCAGTGATAGGTCTGGTTGTAATAGTTGCACCGCGTGTCGAGGCACAGGTTTCCGCCGATCGTGCCCATGTTGCGAAGCGGCGGCGTGCTCACGGCGCCCGCCGCGAGGGCCAGGGTGCGATACCGATCCGCGATGCCCGTGTCGGCGGCCAGGCGGGTCAGCGTCACACACGCTCCCACGGTCATCCCCCGGTCCGGATCGCCGGCGAGCCGCCGCAGATCGGGGATGCCGCGCAGCCCGACGAGCGTCTTCGGCTCGAACTGCCGGCGCTTCATGTTCGGATAGAGGTCGGTCCCGCCCGCGACCGGCATGCCGTCGGGAGCGGTCTCCCCGAGGAAGCCGATCGCCTTTTCGAGGGTGCGCGGGGCGAGGTAGACGAACGGCGGAAGGCGCAGCATCAGCGGTCCTCCCCGGCCGCGGCGTCCGGGTCGGCCGCGCTCCCGGGGTCCCGACCGCGACGGACGTCCCCGGCATCGTCGAGGTCCGTTCCCGTGTGGAGGCGCCACGCGGGGCCCTGCGCGCCGCCGGCGACGAGAGTTTCCGGCCGCCACGCCTGATCCCACCCGGCCGGCGGCTCGACGACGAGCGGCGCGCGAAACGGGAACGCGGGGATGCCGCGCGGCCCTACGCGCGCGGGTCCGCCCTTCGCGCGCTGCTCCAGCGCGGCCAGCACCTTGTCGGGAGAGAGCGGAATCTCGTCGATCCGCACGCCGACCGCATCGTGGACCGCGTTGGCGACGGCGGGGATGACGGGCAAGAGCGGTCCCTGCCCCGCCTCCTTCGCGCCGAAGGGGCCTTCGGGGTCATCGGTCTCGACGAGAATCGTCTCGACCGGCGGCATCTCGAGGAACATCGGGCTCTTGTACTCGAGCATCGACGGGATCTTGTGGAGGCCCTTGCGGAAGATCTGCTCCTCCATCAGGGCCTCGCCGAGCGCCATGTAGACGCTGCCCTCGATCTGTCCGATCACCAGCGTTTCGTTGATCGCGCGGCCGATGTCGTGCGCGATCCACACCCGCTCCACCCGCACGTCGCCGGTCGCTTGATCGACCTGGACCTCCACCGCCGCCGCGGAGAACGAGTAGGCAGGCGACGGCCCGACCCCTGACCCCTTGTAGGGCCCCGCGAGGCGCGGCGGCCGGTACGAGCCCACGGTGGTGAGCGCGCCGAACATCGCCTCCGCGAGCGCCGCGGCCTCCGCGAACGGCACGCCGCGGGAGGGATCGCCGGCCGCGTGGATGCGATGGTCGCCGACGACCAGCTCGTCGCGGTCGACTTCGAGATGCTCGGAGACCGCGGCGCAGAGGAGATCGCGGGCTTTGACCGCGGCGGCAAGCGCCGCGTTGCCGGCCATGAACGTGACACGGCTGCTGTACGAGCCAAGGTCGATCGGGGTCAGATCCGTGTCCGCGGTGACGAGGTTGATCTCAGCCGGGTCGAGCCCGAGCACCTCGGCGGCGACGCCGGCCAGCACCGAGTCGCTGCCCTGCCCGATGTCGATCGCCCCGCAGTAGAGGGTGACGCCGCCGCCGCGATCGACGCGCAGCTGCACCTCGCTGTGCGGCATGTCGTTCCAGTAGATCGGCAGACCGGCGCCGCTCAGGTAGGTGCTCACCGCGAGGCCGATGCCGCGGCCGGCCGGGAGGCGGCCGTGCTTCTCCCGAAATCCGCTCGCGGCGACGACGCGCTCGATGCACTCCCGCAGGCCGTTGCTCGTGATCCGGAGGTGGTTCACCGTGCGCGTGAACGGCGCGGTCGCGTTCACGAGCCGGATCGCGGCGGGATCCATGCCGAGGTCCTCGGCGAGCTTGTCCATCTGGATCTCGATGCCGAAGCGGGGCTGGGGCGTGCCGTGGCCGCGCTTCGGACCGCACGGCGGCTTGTTGGTCCAGAACCGCGCGCCCTCGAACTTGTACGCCGGAATGCGGTACGTCACCGTCTGCAGCGCGCCGGTGTAGTAGGTCGTCGCGATCCCGTACGATCCGTAGGCGCCGCCGTCGAGAAACGTGCGGATGTGGCAGGCCGTGATCCGGCCGTCGCGCCGGACCCCGGTGCGGATCCACATCAGCACCGGATGCCGGCCCCGGTGCGCGTAGAACACCTCTTCGCGCGTGAGCGTGATCTTCACCGGCCGGCCCGTCAGGAGGGCCAGTTTGGCGGCGCAGATCTCGTGGCTGAACGGGTCGCTCTTGCCGCCGAAGCCGCCGCCGACCGGCGTCGCGATGACGCGAATGGCGCTCATCGGCAGACCGAGGACCTTGCTGAGCGCCCGGTGCACGTAATGCGGCGTCTGCGACGACGTCCACAGGGTCACACGGCCGGCCGCGTCGCGCTGCGCGACGGCGCTGTGCTGCTCCATCGGCAGATGCGTGTTGCCCTGGAAGAAGAACACGTCCTCGCGCACGTGCTCCGCGGCGGCGAAGCCGGCCGCCATGTCGCCGAACTCCAGCGAGACGTTCTTGTGGACGTGGGGGCCGGGGCCGTCGCCGTAGTCCTGGATGCGGACGGTCCTCCCGCTCGGGGACACGTCGGCCGAGGCCTCGTCGATCGACATGATCGGCGTGAGCGGCTCGTACTCGACGTCGATCGCCTCGCACGCCCGCTCCGCGGTCTCCTCGTCCACCGCGGCGACCGCGGCGATCGGATCGCCGACGTAGCGCACCTTGTCCAGGCACAGGGTCTCCTCGTCCTGGCTGCTCGGCATGATGCCGAACTTCACCGGCAGGTCGGCCCCGGTGATGACGGCGTGCACCCCGGGCATGGCCCGGGCGCGGCTTGCGTCGAGGCGCCGGATGCGCGCGTGCGGCAGATGGCTCCGCAGCAGCCGGCCGTGCAGCATGCGGGGCAGCAGCAGGTCGTCGGCATACACCGTCTGTCCGGTCGTCTTGCCGGGCCCGTCGACGCGCGTCCAGGGGCGCCCGATGATGCGCAGCCTGCGGTCGCCGGCCATCAACGCGCTCCGTCGCGCATGCGTTGAGCCGCCAGGTCGACCGCTTCGAGAATCTTCAGGTACCCGGTGCAGCGGCACAGATTGCCGGCGAGCCAGGCCGCCACATCCTCGCGCGAGGGCGAGGCATTGCGGTCGAGCAGGGCCTTCGCCGCCAGCACGATGCCGGGTGTGCAGTACCCGCACTGCGCGGCGCCGAGCTCCGCGAACGCCGCCTGCAGCGGATGCGGTACCTGGGCCGCGGCCACCCCCTCGATCGTCGTGATTTCGCTGTCCTGCACGTCCACGGGGAGGGTGAGACAACTCAACACGGGCTCACCGTCGACGAGGACCGTGCACGTGCCGCATTCGCCCAGCTCGCAGCCGTGCTTGGTGCCGGTCAATCCGAGGTCCTCGCGGAGCACTTCGAGGAGCGTCTTGTGCACGGGCGCGATCAGATCGCGGGTCTCGCCGTTCACGCGGAGCGCCAGCGCGGTTTTCACGGCATGCCCCTCCGCCCGCCGCGGTCACGCGACTGCCGGAGGGCATCCGCCAAGTCTTGCGCCGACGCCAGCAGCGCCGGCACCCACCCGCGCAGCGCCGCCATCGACACTCGCGAGGCGACTGCGATGATGGAGTAGGCGGCGATCAGGTCCTGCCGGCCGGCGTCGCCGAGCAGAACCGGAACCGATACCGCGCGGATGCCGTCTTGGAACTCCATGTCGTCCAAGGCGAATCCCGCGCGCCGGACCTTATCAAGCTCCCGCTGCCAACGATCCGTCTCGGTGATCGACCGACCCGTGTACGCCGGCAGCGCCGCGGGCAGGGTGCGGGGCGTTCCGTCGAACGCCTCGAGCACCTTGGCGACGGCACCCGCGTGCGGGGGCATGCGGAAGCCGGGCGGGGCCGAGACTTTCAGCCGCTGCGGCGACTCCTCGCTCGCGACGATGACCGACCCCTCGCCGTCCCCGGTATGCAGGGCGACGGTCTCCGCGCTAAGCCGGCTCAGGCGGGCGAGGTGCGGCCGGGCCAAGGTGCCAAGGTCGTCCGGATCCTGCGCCGCCCGGCCGAGCGTCACCAGCGCCGGCCCCAGCCGGTAGCGCCGTGTCGCCGGGTCTCGCTCCACGAGGTCGAAGGCGCTGAGCGTGCCGAGGATGCCGTGCGCCGTGCTCTTGTAAATGCCGACCGCGCGCGCGAGATCCGTAAGGCTCGCTTCGCGCCGGCCGGCCAGCGCACGAAGGATGCCGGCCGCGCGGGCCACGGCGGGAACCGAACGTCGGGTAAGACGCACAGCGGCATCCGGCACGATCATGTCTCCCTGTCCCTCCGGCCCGCGGTTGCGCCGCGCCGGAGAACCCGGGTTATTGAGTTCGGCCACACGAACGCTAGTTTCATATACAAAACTACCCGGACGCGGCGGCAAACCCCTGCCATGACCGGCCGGTGGGGCGTGGCGCTCGCGGGAACCGCGCCGGGCCGCCCGCCGCTTTCATCAACAATCGGGCGGCCGACCTATAGCACAGAGGGGCATGAATCGAGTAAATTAGCCAGTGACCCAAGGCCTGTTTTATCGGGGGGGAGAGACCGATGCGCAGAGTTTGGACGTGCGCCGGCGCGCTGCTCGCAGTTATCGTCTTCACCGCGGCGTCGGGCGCGATCGCTTCAGCACCGGCGCCGAACCGTACCGAACTTACCCGCAGCTACACGCTGCCGTACCGGGTCATGCAGGCCCCGGCCTCCTCGGCGATGGAAGTCGCGATGCTGGCCCTCCTCAACCAGTCGCGCGAAGCGGCGGGGCTGTCGGCGCTGACGGCCAACCCGACGCTGCGCTCGATCGCCAGGCTGCACGGGTCCGACATGTTCGCCTACGGGTATCTCTCGCACGAATCGCGGGACGGCCTCCTGCCGCTCGCACGCGTGGAAGCCGCGGGGCTGTCGCCCTGGCACGTCGGTGAGAATCTCGCATACGCGCAGGACGTCCAGGAAGCCCACCGGCTGCTGATGAACAGCCCGGGACACCGCGCGAACATCCTTTCGCCGGTCTACCGCTGGATCGGGATCGGCGTGATGGACGGCGGACCCCACGGCGTGATCGTGGTCGAGGATTTCACCGACTAACGGCTTCGAACAGCCCATAGGGGAGAAATCACGATGGCCCGCGCGGCAGTAACCGCGCGGGCCATCGCGCATTCCACGGCTTCCGAGAGCGCTACGCCCTCCGGAGACCGCGCACCAGGAACGTCAGCCCCAGCACACCGAGGAGCACGCCGGCCCACCGGCCGCCCGAGATGAGCATCGCCCATGCCGCGGACAACCCGGTGAACGGAAGCGTGCGCTGCTGCTGAGCGCCGAGGACGACCGGCTGCTGCGCCGGGATCGCCGGCGCCATGGCGGTCTGCGCCGCGCCGAGAACCGGCACCGATGGCGCCGAAGCGCCGGGCGCGATGCCACCACCAGCAGCACCGGTTGCGCCGCCCGCGGCCCCTTTGGAAGCCACTTCGACGCCTGTGGCGCTCCTCGGGGCTTCAAGAGCTGCTGCCGCGGGAGCGGGCGCAGCAGCCGTGGTCACGATCTCGCGTGCAGCGCGCGTAACGCCGCTCTTGTCATCACCGCCGGCGCCGTTGCCCGACGCGCCGGTGTGCGGACCGGCACCCGTCTGATTCGACGCGACGTCGCCACGCGTATCGCCGTTGCTGTCGGTTCCGTTCGTGGAAATCTCTTTGTTGCTGCCGGCCGAACCGCCGCCGACATCGTGACCGCCTGCACCGGCGTCGTGTTGACCGTCGTGTTGACCGTGGTCGACGCCGGCGTCATGTCCAATGTCTTGTGCGAAAACGATCGTGCCGGGCATGGTGAACGCCATGAGAACGGCGGCCACCATCAGGACGCGTACGAGTCTTGAGCGTCCGATTTTCACGAGACTACCTCCCTGTCATCGCGCGGTGCACAGAACGCGGACTTCGGGAGGAAGCCTGGTCCTGCGCCGTGCGGATGATCGTTGCACCGATGGCCACGGGGTCCACTCGCATGCCATCGAGCGCCTACTGGAAGCCAGCACGGTCCTTAGCGACTGCCTGGACCGAGACCGTCTAACTCAGCCATTGTCATTCCACCCCCGCAGCCGTTTATAACATCGCGGACGGCGCCGGAGCCCGGGATGGCGTCCAATGACGATGGCCCGCGCGGCGGTTCCGCGCGGGCCATCGCGCATTCCACGGCTTCCGAGAGCGCTACGCCCTCCGGAGACCGCGCACCAGGAACGTCAGCCCCAGCACACCGAGGAGCACGCCGGCCCACCGGCCGCCCGAGATGAGCATCGCCCATGCCGCGGACAACCCGGTGAACGGAAGCGTGCGCTGCTGCTGAGCGCCGAGGACGACCGGCTGCTGCGCCGGGATCGCCGGCGCCATGGCGGTCTGTGCCGCGCCGAGAACCGGCACCGATGGCGGCGCGACCGCGGCCACCCCCGGAGCCTCAGCCGCGCCGGTCGCTCCCGGCGTGGTTTCGGCCGTCGCGACGCCCGCGGGCACTTCGACCGCGGCGACGCCCGGCCCGGACTCCAGAGCCGTACCGCTGGTGGACTCAAAGACCACCGCGCCCGGAGCAGGGGCGGCGGCCGTATTCAGTGACTCTGGCGCGGCCGGGCTGACGGCCGCGGCCCCCGACGGAGCGCTCGCGCCGCCCGTCGATGCGGTGGACGGAGCCGCCGAGCCGGCCGTCGAGGCCGACGCGTCGGCCGCGGAGTTGGCGGCCGCGTTGGCGGTCACGTTGGCCGCCGTGCTCGGCGCGCCGCCGTTGAAGACGTTCACGATCGAGATGCTGATCGCCTGAGCGACCGCGATCGACGTCGCGACCGCGTTGGTCACGGTCGTACGCGCGAAGGAGAAGCTGCGCGCGACCGACGTGGCCATCGCGTTGAGGCCCGCGCCGAGGACCTGGGCCGTGCTGCGCGCCCTGGCGCCGGCGCTGGCGCTCGCGGTCATGTTGCCCGTGCCGCCGCTCACGCTGGCGCTGGCGTGGCTGTGCGCGCTCGAGCTGCTGCTCGCGCTCGCGCCGCCGGATCCGGCCGTGGTCGCGGATGCGTTCGCGCCGGACGATGCGCTCGCCGTGGCGTTTACGGATGCTGCCGTGGAGCCGTGGGTGAAGACGCTGGCGACCGCCATGCTAAAGGACCGGGCGATGGTGACCGTCCGCGTAAAGGCCTTGGTGACGATCGTGTGGACCATCGAGAAGCTGCGCGCGATCGATTTCGCGATGGCGGTGATGCCGCTGCCGCTCACCTTCGTCATGCTGCGCGCCATCGAGCGGCTCTTGGAGATCGAGTTCGTCGTCCCGCTCTTGGTGGTGTGGCTCTTGCTCATCGACGAACTGCTGGCCATGGACTTGCTGACGCTGTGCAGGTTCCCGGTCGCGCCGGTCACGCTGACGCTGGAGCTGGCTTTCGCCCGGCTGCCCGCGCTGGTGCTGACGCCGCCGGTGCCGGAACTGGCGCGACTGTGCGCGCTTGCGCTGCTGCCGGCGCTCGCGCTGCCCGTCCCGCCCGTGGCGGTCGCCGAGCTCGAAGAGCGGGCGCCGCTGCTGGCGGACGAAGTGCCCGACCCGGAACCGGCGCTTGCGCTGCTGTTCGCGCTGGAACTGCTGCTTGCGCTTGCCGAACCGCCGGACCCGGAGCCGCTGCCGCCGGACGAACCCTGGCCGCTGCCGCCGGACTTGCTCTTGTCATCGCCACCGGCGCCGTTGCCGGACGCGCCCGTGTGGTTGTTCGACTGCTGGTCGCCCTTCGTGTCACCGTTCTTATCGGTTCCGTTGGCCGACTTCTCTTGGTGGCCGCCGTTGGAACCGCCGGCGCCGGCGTCCTGATGACCATTATCGCCGCCGTGACCGCTGTCGGCAAAGACGATCGCGCCTGGCATCGTGACCGCCATCACAAATGCGGCCAGTAGGAGAATGTGTGCGAACTTAGATCGCGCAACTCTCATCGCATTACCTCCTTCATGGTGTCTGTGCATCCGCGGCGTTGCGTCGGGACGGCCGCGCGTCGATCATGAGACGTGCTCGGGCGCTGAACGGAGGCGTGCATGCCAGGAGAACGAGCCGGCGGATGCCCTGGTGAGATCGGATCGCGTCCAGGTCCGCGGGCGAGATCACGGCCGTGTCGTCGACCTGCCACTGCTGGATCTCGGTGCCTTTGCGCAGGAGAATGAGGTCGCCCGGCTTGAGCGCGTCCAGGTGCCGAAACGGCGCGCCGTGCGTGGTGCGGTGGCCGGCGATCACGGCGGTCCCCTCCTGGCCTGGGGACACGTTCCGCAGCGAGACGGTAAAGGGCACTTGGCCCAGCCCGTACCGGCTCAGCGTCGGCGTGGCGACGCCGGTCAGCACGGCCGGCTCGAGCATGTGGACGACGAGCTGGAGGCCGATCCGCGGGATCTCGAGGAGGTACCCATCCTGTCCCGGCGCGATGACGGGCGCCTCGGTACCGTCGGTCGAACGGCCGGCTCTCGGCGACACATGCACTGCGATCCACCGCTGCGTTTCGGCGTGGTGGAGGCGGGCAATGTAATCGTCCACCGCGGTAATCGCCAAGGTCGGCCCAAAGGCGCACGCTGCGCCGAGGACGATCAGGGCCAACGCGAGGGCCGTCGTCGAACGCCGTTTATACGGGTACTGCGGCCTTCCGAAGTCGCGCACGGCACTCCACGGCCGCGCGGCACGCAGGAACGGGGACTTCTAACGAAGCCTAGTCCTGGGCCGTGCGGATGATCGCCGCTCCGATGGCCACGGGGTCCACTCGCATGCCATCGTGCGTACTGGAATCCGGCACGGTCCTGCTCTTACGTTGGACCGGTGCGGTTTGGAACTCAGTACTTGATTCCACTCCCGGCCGGAATCATAACGTGCCCGACCAAGCCGTGAAGTCGCCGGACACGCGGGCCGGACGCGACTTACCGAAAAAACGCGAACAGGCCCACACGGCACTCCTCGGCCGCGCGGCACAGGAGCAGAAACTTCACTGAGCGAAATCCAATCTTGGGCCGTGCGGGAGATCAACGCGCCGGCGGTGACGGGGTCCAACTCGCACGCCTCCGTGCGCGCACTGGATCCTGCACGGTCCTTCGGTGAATCTTCGGACTGAGTGCAATTGGGTCCGACTCGCGCGCCCTTGGTGCGAGCGTGGATCCTGCACGGTCCTATGGATCTTCCGCGGACTGGTGCGGAGCTTTCTTGATTATTTTGTTTCACTTCGGAAGAACTTCGAAACTACAAATCGTTACAATCTCGAAAAAATTCACGGTCGCCGGCGGACCCAGGTTCGCCGCGCCCTCCGCAGAGCTCCCAAACCGAAGGGGAGCGGCCGGAGGCCGCTCCCCTTGCGAATCTGCCGAAGCGTCGATCGACGCTTCGGCTATTGCCCTGTGAGCGGCACTTTCGGCCGCCGGCAAGCCGCGCGCACGCCGCGGGAGTTGAACCGCGGCCTAGTTCTCGCGATTGCGGAGAAACTACGGCCCTGCGGCCGTCACCTAATGCTTGTCAGCCCCGTGCCCGCCGTCGTGATCCGCCCCGCGACCGCCCCCGCCCTGATCGAACCGCGCCGCGTCGGAGACCGTGTGCCCGACGTTCCCTCCCGCCGCCGTGAGGGCCGCGCGGTTTGCGGCCGACCAGTGCGCAACCGTCGACACCCACGCGCCGTGCGTCGGAAATCCCCGGGCCGCCGTGATCGTGCCCGTCGTGCTGCTCGTCGTGAAACCGAAGGTCCGCGCCGAGCCGACGATCGTCCCGGTGTAGCTACAGGAGCCGCCGGAGCAGGCGTAGGTCCCGGTCGCGAACGTCGCGCCGGCGACGGTCATCGTCCACGCGCCCCCGCTCGAGGTGATCGTGCCGGTCACGCCGCCGATCGTCGCCGGGCCGTTGAGAGTCCCGATCGACGTCATCGTGCCGGAAACCGGCACGCTCGAATTCGGCTGCGCCAGCACAACCGCGGGCATGGCGGCGAGCGTCACCAGCAGGCCCACAACGAAGAGATGTCGCATGCAGTCCCTCCTGTTTGCGCCAGTCTTCTGAGGTACCCAGGTCGTCTTTGCCCCGTTCCTCCGGCGGCTACACGCCCGCGGACCGCGGCGGCCGCCGCCGGGGAGGGTTTGCGGGAAGACGCGCGTAACTCGAAATTATCCTGGTTCCGGCAGGAGGGATACCGTTCCGTCACACGGGACGCGCGTCCCGCGGGCCGGCAGCGGACGGTGAGGCGGTGGCGGCCGAATCGAACGGACGGCGGATGCGGCGGCCGAAGGGCGTCGACGAAAAGACCTTCGCCCGGGCGGTCCGCGAGTTCACCACGATCGTCGGCGACCGCAACGTCTCCCTCTCGCCCGCCGAGCTCGTCCCCTACGCGCACGACGTCATCATGGTCCCGCCGATCTGGCCGTCGGCGGTCGTGCGGCCCGGCTCCGTGGCCGAAGTCCAGCGCGTCGTCCGAACCGCGAACCGGCTGCGGATCCCGTTGTGGCCGACGAGCACCGGGAAGAACATCGCCTACGGCCGCATGATGGCGGTGGAGCCGGGCAACGTCGTGCTCGACCTGGGCCGAATGAACCGCATCCTCGAGGTCAACGAGAAGCTCGCGTACGCGGTCGTCGAACCCGGCGTCACCTACGCGCAGCTGTACAAGCACCTCCGCGACCACAACCTGCCGCTGTGGCTCGATCCGCCGGCCACCGCGCCGGGCGCCGGCCCGCTCGGCAACACCGTGGAGCGCGGCGTCGGCTATACGCCCTACGGCGAGCACTTCCTCTTCTCGTGCGGAATGGAGGTCGTGCTGCCGGACGGCCGCCTCTTGCGGACGGGCTCCGGGGCGCTGCCGGGATCGCGGACCTGGCACATCTTCAAGTGGGGGTACGGACCGTACCTCGACGGGCTCTTTACCGCCAGCAACTACGGGATCGTCACGCGGCTCGGCATCTGGCTCATGCCGGAGCCGCCCGCCTATCAGCCGATTCTCATGACGTGCGACCGCGAAGAGGACATCGTCGCCATCATGGACTTCCTGCGGCCGCTCAAGGTCTCGCACATGCTTCCGAGCGCGGTCGTCGTCGCGCACGCCCTGCTCGCGATCGCCGCGGAGGCGGAATACCCGCGCGACCTGACCGGCGGCACGCGCCCCGTGCCGGAAAACTGGATCCGGGACCATGCGCGCACGCGGATGCTCGGCATGTGGAACATCGCGGGGTGCCTGTACGGCTCGCCGCAGATCGTGAACGAACTGGCGGACACGGTGCGGCGGCGGGCCGCGGCCGATCTGCCGGAGGCGACGCTGCTCGACGTGGACGCGGCCCGCCAGAGCCCGTACTGGGACCACAAGGTCCGGAACATGACGGGCGTGCCGTCGATGGTCGAATACAGCCGCCTCTCCTGGCGCGGCGGCGGGAACGCTTTCGTCGCACCGGTCGTGCCGCTTTTCGGCGAGGAAGCCCGCAAGCACATGGAGATCGCGCGGCCGATCTTCTGGAAGCACGGGTTCGACTACATCGGCGAGTTCATCGCGGCCTCCCGCGATCAGCATCACGTTATGATGCTCCTGCACAAGCAGCCCGACGAGATGCCGCAGGCCATGGCCTGTTACCGCGAGCTCACCGACGCGTTTTGCGACGGCGGGTACCTGCCCTACCGGACCAACGTCGCGTTCATGGACCACACGATGCAGCGGCTGGATCCGGTGTTTCAGGCGGTGTGCAGCCAGATTAAGCGCGCCCTCGACCCCAACGAAATTCTCGCGCCGGGCAAGAACGGCATCCGCGGCACCGCCCCCCGGCCGGCCCGGACCGCGCGCACCCGTGCGGCCGGAGCGGCCCGCCGAACCGGGGCGCCGCGGCGGGCGCCCGTCCGCGCCTCCCGTTCGCCCGCCGGCCGCCGCCGGGGTGGCGCCCGATGAGCCGGCGCCGGACAAAGACGCCGAAGACAGCGGCGCGCCGGCGCGGGCATCGCGCGGTCCCCGCGCCCGGGCACGGCGAGCCGCAGCCGTCCGTGCGCGGGGCCGATCTGCGCGCGGAGATCGAGGCAAAGGGCATCAACCTCTACGAGTGCTACACGTGCCGGCTGTGCACCGAGGAGACGCAGCGCGGCATCCTGACGCTCACCGAGCCGTACCGGAAGGCCTACGGAGAAACCGAATGGCGGCGCGACCTGTTCAACGAACCGGTGTGCCCCACGTGGGACTACTACCGTCACGAAGCGTACACCGCGTACGGCCGCGCCATGCTCGCACGGGATCTCGCCGACGGGTTGGAGGTGGCCCCGGACGACCGGCGCATGCAGGAGGTCGTGTACACGTGCCTCCTCTGCAACGGCTGCCAGGAACTGTGCTTCTCCCGCAACCGCGTACCGCTGATGAAAGAGTTCATGACGCTGCCGCGCGAGGTGTGGGATCTCCACGGCATCCTGCTGGCCGAGCGGAAATGGCTGTTCGACCGGCACGGGTGGGAGATCGTCCCGGAAGGGCTTCGCACGCTGGCACAGCGCCTGCTGGCCGGGGGGACCGCGACCGGCGATCCGAAATCGCACGCCACGCGGTGGATCGAGGCCACCGGCGCCGAGATCGTGGACCTGAGCCGCGGCGGCCGGGCGGACGTGCTGCTGCTGCTCGACGCCCGCGCGCCCTACGACCGCACGCTGTGGCCGGCGCTCGCGGCGGCCGTCCGGCTGATCCGCGCCGCCGGATTCACGGTGGGCACCCTCGGCGCTGAGGAGATCACCACCGGAATGCCGGTCCTCGCGGCCGGCGACGTGCGCGGCTATCTCGATCTCAACCGCGCCGCGACCGAGAAGATCACGCGGATGACGGACGGCGGCCGCATCGGACGCGCCGTCACGGTGGACGACACGGGGTACCAGGCCTGGACCGCCCCGCCCAAGCACTACGGCCCGGCGCAGCGGCCCCGCTTCCCGTTTACACACGTCGTGCCGTTTCTCGCCGACCTCCTGCGCGACGGACGGCTCGCTCTGGAACGGCCGGTGGACGACGAGGTGGTGCTCCTCGACGGCTGCCATCTCGGCCGGTACAGCAAGGTGATCGATCCGCCGCGCGAAATCCTCGCGCGCGTCCCGGGCCTGCGGGTCCGCGAAGCCCATCTCCGCCGCGAGTACCTCTATTGTTGCGGCGCCGCGGCGGGGGCGCCGGAAGCCTTCCCCGAGCAGGCAACGTGGTGGGGACGCAAGCGACTCCGGCAGGCGGCCGAGGTTTTAACCTCCGGCCGCACGGTGGTCACGACGTCGCTCTTGTGCGGCGCGCATCTCCGCCGCATCGCGGCCGCGGACGGAGGCCTCGAGGTCAAGGACCTGACGGAGATCGCCGCGGCGGCACTACCGTAAGCGGCTCTACGTTGGCTCTACCTTAATCAGTAGTGCGAGGGCGAAGGTGCCTTCGAAGACTGCGTGCGACGCGGGGGTGAAACAAATGAATAGGAAGTGGACGGGACGGCTGGCGGCGGCGGGGCTCGCGGCGGCGGTGGCGGCCGCGATGCTGGCCCCCGCGGCGCCGGTGCTGGGTCAGGGCGCGCCGATCAAGATCGCGGTCATCACCGCAACGACGGGGCCGGCGAGCTCGCTCGGGAAACCGGAGCAGGACACCGCGCGGATGCTCCAGACTCAATGGGCGGCCGGCATCGGCGGACATCCGGTACAGATCATCACCTACGATACCGAGAGCGATCCAACCAAGGCGGTCCTGCTGATCAAGAAGGCCGTCACCGAGGACAACGCCGTCGCCGTCGTGGGCGGAACGACGAGCCCGGAATCCCAGGCCATGGCCGACTACGCGATGCAGGCCGGCGTGCCGCTGATGGCGCTCGCCGCCAGCACGACGCTCACCGTGCCGAGCCGGCGCTGGGTCTTCCAGATGCCGCAGCGCAACGCGCTCGCCGCGCAGAAGGCGATAGAATACCTCACCGCCGCCGGCATCAAGTCGTTCGCCTTCCTCTACCGGAACGACGACTTCGGCCAGGACGGGCTCGTGGGCATGCGAACCTTCGCGCGGCCGCGCGGGATGACGATCGTCGATACGGAGCCGTTCGCGGCGACCGACACGGACCTGAGCGCTCAGGTCGTTCGCGCGCGCGCGAAGAACCCCGGCGCGATGGTGGTGTGGAGCACGCCGCCCACCGCCTCGATCGCCGCCAAGAACATCCGCCAGCTCGGCATGCGCGTCCCGATCGTGGAGAGCCACGGAGTCGCGAACCGGGCGTTCATCCAGCTGGCGGGCCCGGCCGCCGACGGTGTCGTGTTCCCATCCGGCAAGCTGCTCGTGGCCGCCCGGCTGCCGGCGGGGGATCCGCAGAAAGCGCTGCTCTTGAAGTACGCAGCCGATTTTGAGACCGCCAACCATTACGCGGCGAACACGTTCGGCGGCCACGCCTTCGATGGGCTGACGATGCTCGCCGATGCGATCCGCCACGTCGGCCCGGACCGCGGCAAGATGCGCGACTACATCGAGCACCTGCGCGGCTTCGTCGGCACGGGCGGCGTGTTCAACATGTCGCCCGACAACCACAACGGGCTCACGCCCTCGGACATGGTGCTGGTCGTGATCAAGAACAACGACTGGGCGATCTGGAAGTAGCGGAGACCGGAGCGGGACACCGGCCCCGCCCCTCTGCCGTGCTGGATCTGCTCCCGCAGCTTGTCCTCACCGGCCTGACGATCGGCAGCATCTACGCCCTCGTCGCGATCGGGTTTGTGATCATCTACAACATCACCGGCATCCTCAACTTCGCGCAGGGCGAGTTCCCGATGATCGGCGCTATGCTCTGCGCGGCGCTGCTGGCGGCGCACGTCCCCCTCGTGCCGGCCGCGGCCGCCGCGGTGGCCGGCACGTGCCTGGTGGGTGCCTTGACGGAGCGGCTCGCCATCGAGCCGGCGTTCGGCGCCCATCCCCTCACGCTGATCATCATCACGTTCGGCGTGTCGATGGCCTTTCGCGGCTTCGCCCTGATGCTGTGGGGGGCCGATCCGTACTCGCTTCCGGAGTTCACGCCGGGCGCGCCGCTCGCCGTCCTCACCGGCGTGCTGGGCCGTCAGGCGATGTGGGCCATCGGGCTCTCCGTCGTCGTCGTCGGCGCGCTCTTCGCGTTCTTCGCGCGCACCCTGCCGGGCGCGGCGGCGCGGGCGTGCGCCGACAACGCCTTTGCCAGCCGGCTCGTGGGCATCAGTCCACGGCGCATGGCTCTCTTCGCCTTCACGGTCGCCGCCGGCGTCGGGGCGGTGGGCGGCATCGTGATCGCCCCGATCACCGGCGCCACGTACGACATGGGCCTGGAGCTGGGCTTGAAGGGCTTCGTCGCGGCGGTGATCGGCGGCCTGACGAACGCGCCGGCCGCGGTGCTCGGCGGCTACGCCGTCGGCCTGATCGAGTCGCTCGTCACCGGCTACCTCGCCCCGGGGTACGGCAGCGCGATCACGTTCGCGCTGCTGCTCGTCGTGCTCTCGCTCCAGCGCGAAGGACTCCTGCACCAAGCCCGGCGGCGGCAGGTATGAGCCGCGATCTCGCCGGCATCGCCGCCCTCGCCGCCGCGCTCGCGATCGTCCCGCTGGCGGGGCCGTCGAGCTACGTGATGGCGCTCTTCAACATCGTCGGCCTCTATACGATCGTGACGCTCGGGCTGGTCTTGCTCGGCGCGAGCGGCCAGGTTTCGCTCGGCCAGGCGGCCTTCTACGGGATCGGCGCGTATACGTCGGCGCTCCTCGCCCGGGATCTCGGGTGGTCGCCGTGGATCGCGATGCCCTGCGCGGTCGCGCTGGTCGCCGCAGCGGCGTACGCGGTGGGGCTGCCGGCGCTGCGGCTGGCCGACGTCTTTTTCGTCCTCGCGACGCTCGGGGTCGGCATCATCGTGAACGTCCTGATGGTCCAGCTCGACTGGCTCACCGGGGGCGCGAGCGGACTGCGCGACATCCCCGCGCTCTCGATCGGCGGCCGCCGGCTCGCGACCGACCGCGATTATTACTACGTCATCTGGGCGGCCGTGCTCGCGTCGCTCGTACTGGCGCGCAACCTCGCCGCCCACCGCACCGGCCGGGCGCTCCGCGCGATCCTCGGCAGCGAGGTCGGCGCGGCGGCGCTCGGCATCGACGTGACGCGCTACAAGATGCGCGTCTTCGTGCTGAGCGCGGCGTACGCGGGCGCCGCGGGCGCCCTGTACGCCCACTACATTCACTTCATCTCTCCGTCGCCGTTCGCGCTCTACGCGTCGCTGTTCTTCCTTGTCATGGCCGTCGTCGGAGGCCTCACGAGCATTTGGGGCGGCCTGTTCGGCGCCGCGGCGGTCACGGTGCTCGACCAGGTCGTCCGCGCGCAGCTCCCCCGGATCTTTCCACGCGTCGGCGGCGAGTATCAGACCGCGATCTACGGGGTCGTCCTGGTCCTGATCATGATCTTCTTTCCATCCGGGATCGTGCGCGGCGCGCTGGACCTGCGCCGGCTCCTCCGGGGCGGCCGGCCTTCCGCGGCGCCGCCCGGGCGGCCCGAGGCCGAATCCGCCGGCGGCGCGCGCGCATGACCGAATCGCTGCTCGCGCTCGACGGCGTGACACGGCGGTTCGGAGGCGTCAGCGCGCTCGAGGACGTTTCGTTTGCGGTCGCACCCGCCGAGATCGTCGCGATCATCGGTCCGAACGGCGCCGGCAAGACGACCTTGTTCAACGTGGTCACGGGGTTTCTCGCGCCGAGCGCGGGCACGGTACGGTACCGTGGGCGCCGGATCACGGGGCTCGCGCCGTCGCGCATCGCGGCCGCCGGCGTCATCCGGACGTTCCAGAATCACGTGGTCTTCGGCGAGATGACGGTCTTGGAGAACGTCATGGTCGGATGCCACCGCTGGACGCGCAGCGGCCTCGTCGAAGGCGCCCTCGCTCTGCCGCAGGTCCGGCGTGAGGATCGGGAGGTCGCGGACGCCGCCCGCGCCGTGCTCGATCTGGTGGGACTGGGGCCGCAGGCGGCCGATCCCGCGCGGGACCTGCCGGTCGGCCGGCAGCGGCTGCTCGAGATCGCCCGGGCCCTCGCCGCACGGCCGGACGTGCTGCTCCTCGACGAGGCGGCGGCGGGCCTCACGGCGGAGGAGACGCGCCATCTCGTGCGTCTCATCGGGCGCCTGCGCGACGCCGGGATCACGTTCCTCGTGATCGAGCACAATATGGACGTCGTGATGGAGGCGGCCGACCGGGTCATTGTGCTGGACTACGGCCGGAAGATCGCCGAAGGCCGCCCCGCGGACGTGCAGCGTGACCCGCGGGTCGTCGCGGCCTACCTCGGCGACGACGCGGACGCGGCCGACCGGCGCGGCGAGGGACCGCGCGACGGCCTCGCGGGTGTGTCGCCGTGATGCCGGTCGCCGGCGCCGTGGACGAGGGCGCGGCCGGCGCGGACCGGCCCCTGCTCTCCGTGTCGGGGCTCGTCACCCGACGCGGCGGCGCGGTCATTCTTCACGGCATCGATCTCGAGATCATGCCGGGCGAGATTCTCGCCTTGATCGGGCCGAACGGCGCCGGAAAGTCGACGCTGCTCGGCACGATCGCCGGCATCTACCCGCCCGCGGCCGGACAGATCGCGCTGGCCGGGGAGCGGCTGGACGGCCGGCCCGCCGAGGAGCTCGTCGCGCGCGGCATGGCGCTCGTCCCGGAACGCCGGCAGATCTTCTCCACGCTGACGGTGCGCGAGAACCTCCTGCTCGGCGCTTATCACCGGTACTGGCGGGACCGCCGCCGGCTGTGGATGGATCTGGCCGGCCCGCTCGCGGTGTTTCCGCGTCTGGCCGAGATGCCGGGACGGGCCGGGGGCAACCTGAGCGGCGGCGAGCAGCAGATGCTGGCGATCGCGCGGGGGCTGATGTCCCGGCCGCGCGTCCTGCTGCTCGACGAACCGTCGCTCGGCCTCGCCCCGCGCCTCGTGCGCGAGATCATGCAGACACTCGTGACGCTGCGGCTGCGCGAGCGCCTCTCGGTGCTGCTCGTCGAGCAGAACGTCAAGGCGGCGGTCTCGATCGCCGACCGTGTCTGCGTCATGGAGCGCGGCCGCATCGTCCTGCGCGGGAGGCCGGACGAAGTGATGGCCCACCCGGATGTGCGCTCCGCCTATCTCGGCAAAGGGTACGAGGTGATCGGATGAGCGCCCGCGTCCTTGTCCTCGGCTGCGGCGCGGTCGGCGGCATCTTCGCGGCGCGGCTCGCACGGACGTGCGAGGTGGCGGTGCTGGACGTGTGGGCGGCCCACGTTCAGGCGATCGCCGCGCGCGGGCTTCGCGTCACGGTACGCGCGGCCGGCGCCGGCGGGCGGGTGGAGGAGACAATCGACGCCCGGCCGGCCGGCGCCGCGTCCGATCCCGCGGCGCTGGCCGGCCGGGCCTTTACCCACGTCCTGCTCGCGGTAAAGGGCCCCCACACGCGGGCCGCGGTGACCGGGGCGCGGGCGCTCTTCGGCGGCGCCGTGGTCCTAACCGTCCAGAACGGCCTCGGCAACGCCGAGACGATCGCCTCGGTCTGCCCGGAGCCAATCTGCCACGGCGTCACGATGAACGCCGGCGAGGTGACGGGCCCCGGCGAGATCGCGCAGGCGGAAATCGGTCCCACCTGGCTCGGGCCGCACCGCGCCGGCCTGTCCCAGGCGCGCGGTTGGAGCGATCTCCTGGCGCGCGCCGGACTGGAGAGCCACGTCCTGCCGGACCCGCGCGGCGCGATCTGGAGCAAGCTCATCTTCAACGCCGCCGTCAACCCGCTGCCCGTCCTGACGGGGCTGGGGCTGGCCGCGGTCTACGCACACCCCGACACGCATGCGCTGCTGCGCGCGCTCGTCGACGAAGGCAAGGCCGTGGCCGCGGCGCGGGGAATCGCGCTCGCCGCCGACCCGATGACGGTGATCGACGAGCACCGCGCCCTTGGATCCGGTCACACTCACCGGGGCTCGATGAAGCAGGATATCGATCGCGGACGGCCCACCGAGATCGAGACGCTCACCGGGGCGCTGATTGCCGAAGCCGATCGGGCCGGCATTCCCGTGCCGGCGCTGCGGACAGTGTACCGGCTCGTCAAGGCGGTTGAGACGGCCGCGATCGCCCGCGGTGCGGCCGCGCGAGGCGAGGCCGCGGAGGCGCGCCGATGAGACGGGCCGCGCGGCCGGCGCCGGCCAAACGCACCCGCCGGAACGGCGCCGCGCCGGCCGACGTCCGCCGTCCACGGCGGCCGGCCGACATCGGCAAACGCCGCTACGTCGTCACGGCGGTGGGGCGCGCCCTCGGCATCCTCGAAAACGTCGGCGGCGACGTGCACGGCACCGGCATCACCGAGCTCAGCCGCCGCCTCGGGTTGGGCAAGAGCACCGTTCACCGGCTCTGCGCCACCCTCGAGCACCACGGCTATCTCGTGCGCGACCCCGGGACGGGCCGCTACCGTCTGAGCCTGCGCGTCTTCCAGATCGGCAGCCACGCGCTCGACGCGCTCGATCTCCCCGCCCGCGCGATGCCGGCGCTCGAGGCGCTCGGCGCCGTGACGGAAGAAACCGTCCACCTGGCGGTCCTCGACGGGGCCGAAGCCATTTTCATCGGCAAAGTAGAGAGCCCGCGGCCGCTGCGCCTGTACTCGCAGGTCGGCAGGCGCTGTCCCGCCCACTGCACAGCCGTCGGCAAGGTGCTGCTTGCCCATGTCGGGCCGGGGCAGCGCGCGCTCGCCGCCGCGAGACCGCTCAAGCGCTACACGCCGAAGACGATCACGTCCGCCGCGGCGCTCGAGCGCGAGCTCGAGGAGATCCGCCGGCGGGGCTATGCCGCCGACGAAGAAGAGTTCGAGGACGGCATCCGCTGCGTCGCCGCGCCGGTGCGGGACTATCGCGGGCGCGTCGTCGCGGCCCTGAGTGTGTCCGTCCCCGCCGGGCGGCTGCCCCGCGCGCGCGCCGCGTCCCTCGTGGAGCAGGTCCTCGATACCGCGCGCCGCGTGTCGGAGGCCCTGGGCCACCGGACGGCGCCGGACCGCGGCCGGGAGGCGCCGGCCTGATGCGCGACGTTGCCTGGCTCATCGGCGGCAAGACCGGCGAAGGCGTCGACTCGGCCGGCGAGATCTTCGCGCGCGCCGCGGCGCGCGCGGGCGCGGACGTGCACACGTTCCGGCTGTTTCCGCCGATCATCAAAGGCGGGCCGACCTCGTACGAGGTCCGGGCGGCCGACGGCCCCGTGCACGCGCGCGCCGACGCCCTCGACTGCGTGATCGCGCTCGACGAGGAGACGGCCGTCCGGCACGGTCCGGCGCTCCGTCCCGGCGGGCTCCTATTGACCGACTCCGCCCGGACCGCAGCGGCTCGGTCCGGCGGCGGAAGCGCGACGAACGGCGCCACCGTCTGCCCGGTGCCGTTCACCGCGATGGCGCGCGATCTCGGCGGCCCGATCATGAAGAACATCGTCGCCCTCGGGATCTCCGCGCGGCTGCTCGGCCTCGACGCCGCGGTGATGCGGGAGACGGTGCGCCGGCGGTTCGAAGACAAGGGCGCCCGCGTGCAGGACCAGAACACCGCGGCCGTGGACGCGGGCTGGCGCCACGCCGACGCCCACCTCGCCGGACACGCGCGCGCCGCGGCGCTGCCGCGTGCCCGTGCCGCGGGCCGCTGGCTGCTCTCCGGCAACGACGCGATCGCGCTCGGCGCGCTCGCGGCCGGCTGCCGGCTCTACGCGAGTTACCCGATCACGCCGGCGAGCGACATCCTCGAATGGATGGCCGCGCACCTGCCCGCCGTCGGCGGGGCGGCGATCCAGACGGAGGACGAGATCGCCGCGCTCGGCGTCGTGATCGGCGCGGGGTACGCCGGCGTGCGCGCGATGACCGCCACGAGCGGGCCGGGCCTCTCGCTCATGACCGAAACGATGGGCCTCGCCGGCATGGCCGAGATCCCGGCCGTGATCGTCGCCGCCCAGCGGCCGGGCCCGAGCGCCGGCATGCCGACGAAGCACGAGCAGAGCGACCTCCTCCACATGGTGTACGCGTCGCACGGAGAGTTTCCGCGCATCGTGCTCACTCCCGGCACGCTGGAGGAGTGCTTCGCCGATACGGCGCTCGCGTTCAACCTCGCGGAGCGCTTCCAGTGTCCCGTCCTTGTCGCCGTCGATCAGGACTTGGTGCTCGCCCGCTCCACCGCGGCGCGCCTGCCGCTCGACGGCGTGCGGATCGACCGTGGCGAGCGCCTCTCCGACGCGGACGCGGTCCGGATCGGCGAGGGCTACGAACGGTACGCGCTCACGGCGAGCGGGATCTCGGCGCGCGCGGTGCCGGGCCAGCCGGGCATCCGGTTTCTCAGCAGCGGGGACGCCCACGACCATCGCGGCGTCATCGACGTGGAGGATCCGGACGTCCGCCGCGCGATGGTCGACAAACGCCTGCGCAAGACCCGGGAGGTGTGGCGGCACGCCGCCGGCACCGCCGTCGAGGGAGACGGCGACGTGCTCGTCATCTCGCTCGGCTCGCCCTGCGGCCCGATCCGCGAGGCGGCGGCGCGCCTCAGTCAAAAGGGGCGGCCGGTACGGTTTCTCCAGATCCGCTGCCTCTGGCCGTTCCCCGCGCATGAGATCGGCCCGGAAGTCGAGCGGGCACGGCGCGTCGTCGTCGTCGAACACAACGCGACGGGCCAGGTCGCGAGCCTGGTGCGCAGCCACGTCGGCGGGCACGAGAAGGTGACCGGACTGCGGCGCTACGACGGCCTGCCGTTCCGGCCGGCGGACATCGAGGCGGGGCTGTGGCCGTCCTGACCCACAAGGACTTCGCGGCCGAGCGGGCCACCTGGTGCCCCGGCTGCGGGGACTTCGCGGTGCTCCGCGCGCTGCAGGAGGCGTGCGCGCGGCTCGCGCTCGCGCCGCACCGGGTCGTCCTCGTTTCCGGCATCGGCTGCTCCGGCAAGATCACCTCGTACATGGGGACGTACGGGTTTCACACGCATCACGGACGGACGCTGCCCGTGGCGACGGGCATTAAACTCGCCAACCGCGATCTCACCGTCATCGCCGCGGCGGGCGACGGCGACGCCTACGGCATCGGGCTCAACCACCTCATCCACGCCATCCGCCGCGACGTCGACGTGACGTACGTCATCATGGACAACGGCGTCTACGGCAACACCAAGGGCCAGACGTCGCCCACCACGGCGCCGGGGGTTGTGACCCCGTCGTCGCCCCTCGGCGCGGTCGACGAGCCGGTCCATCCGCTGCGGCTCGCGCTCGCGGCGGGGGCGACGTACCTCGCCCAGGGGTCGAGCGGCGACCCCGCGCAGCTCACGCGCCTCGTGGAGGCGGGCATCGCGCACCGCGGGTTCGCCCTGATCAACGTGATCAGCCCGTGCCCGACCTACGACCGTGTGCGCACGTACGCCTGGTGGCGGGAACGCCTCCGGAACGTCGACGACGACGCCTACGACACCGCCGACCTCGGGCGCGCCTGGGACCTGGTCGCGCACCGGGACACGGAGGTCGTGGGGCTGGTCTACCGGGCGCCGGGGCGCGCGCTCGACGAGCGGCTGCCGGGGTTCGCGGCCGCGCCGCTGGCCGGTGAAGCGCTCGAACCCGACCTGGACCGGGTGCGCCGCATCCTCGACGACGAGTACGCCTTATGAAGACCGTGGACCCCGCGTTCTACGTCGATCCGACGCTGGAAACGATGCCGCGCGACGACCTCGCGGCCTACCAGTGGCAGCGGTTCGGCCGCGTGCTGCCGGCGGTCGCCGCGCGCAACCCGTTCTACCGCGCGAAGTGGGGCGCCGCCGGCGTCGACGACGCCCGCGCCGTCGGAGACTGGGCGGCGTTCCGGCGGCTGCCGTTTACGACGAAGGCCGAGCTCAGCCGCGACCAGGAAGCCCATCCTCCGTACGGCACCGATCTCACGTTTCCGCTCGAGCAGTACGTGCGGGTTCACCAAACGTCGGGGACGACGGGCCGGCCGCTGCGGTGGCTCGACACCGAGGAATCCTGGGACTGGTGGCAGCGCTGCTGGCAGTTCGTCTACCGCGCCGCGGGCGTCGGCCCGGGCGACCGCATCTTCTTCGCCTTCTCGTTCGGACCGTTCATCGGGTTCTGGGCGGCGTTCGACGCCGCCCGGCGGATCGGCGCGCTCGCCATTCCGGGCGGCGGCCTCGATTCCAACCTGCGCGTCCATCTGCTGGCCGAGAGCGCGGCGACCGCGCTGGTGTGCACGCCGTCGTACGCGCTGCGGCTCGCCGAGGTCGCGCGCGTCGCGGGCGTGGACGCGGCCGGACTCGGAGTCCGCGTCACCATCCACGCGGGCGAGCCCGGCGCCAGCATCCCCGCGACCCGCCGCCGCATCGAGTCGGCGTGGGGCGCCCGCTGCATCGACCACACCGGACTGACGGAGGTCGGCGCGACCGGCTTTACGTGCCAGACCGGCGAGCTGCATCTCAATGAGAGCGAGTTCATCCCCGAGGTGATCGACCCCGCGACCGGCTCGCCCGCGCCGGGCGGCGAGGGTGAGCTGGTTCTGACCAACCTCGGCCGGGAAGGATCGCCCGTCATCCGGTACCGGACCGGTGACCGCGTGCGCCTCGTGCTGGATCGCTGTGCCTGCGGGCGGACGTTCGGACGGCTCGCCGGCGGGATCCTCGGCCGCGCCGACGACATGCTGGTCGTGCGCGGAATAAACGTCTTCCCGAGCGTCATCGAGGACGTCGTCCGGCAATTCGAGTGCGTCGATGAGTTCCGCATCGAGGTGCGGCGGCAGCGCGAGATGCTGGATCTCCGCGTCATCGTCGAGATCGACGGCGACCGGTACGCCGCGGACCAGATCACGCTGACGCTGGCCGACCTGCGGCGGCGGCTCCGCGCCGCCTGCGGAATCCGGATCGACGCCGACGCGGCCGCGGCGGGCACGCTGCCCCGGTGGGAGCTCAAAGCGAGGCGGGTCGTCCGCATCGACGGTCCGGCGCGGTAGCCGATGGCGGCGTCTGTACCGATCGACAGCGAGCGGCTCTGGTCCAGCCTCATGACGATGGCCGAGATCGGCAAAACGCCGGGCGGCGGAGTGCGCCGCCTCGCCCTCAGCGACGAGGACCGCGCGGCGCGTGACCGCTTGGCCGTCTGGCTCGCGGAGGCCGGCCTCGCCGTCCGGTTGGACGACCTCGGCAATATGTACGCCCGGCGCGCGGGCGCCGACTCCGGCGCCGCGCCGGTCGTCTTCGGCTCGCATCTCGACACGGTTCCGACCGGCGGACGGTTCGACGGCGTCCTCGGCGTGATAGGCGCGCTCGAAGTCATCCGCGCCCTCGATTACGCGGGGATCCGCACCCGGGCGCCGCTCGAACTCGTCAACTGGACAAACGAGGAGGGCGCGCGCTTTGCCCCCGCGATGCTGGCGAGCGGCGTGGTCTGCGGCCGCTTCACGCGCGAGGAAGCCTACGCCGCCCGCGATGCCGGCGGCCGGACCTTCGGCGACGAACTGGCGCGAATCGGCTGTCAGGGAGAGACGGCGAACCGCCTCCGCGGGTGCGCCGCCTACCTCGAGCTGCACGTCGAGCAGGGGCCGGTGCTGGAACGCGCCGGCACCCAGATCGGCGTGGTCGAGGGCATCGAAGGCATCTCCTGGAGCCGTATCGAGGTGACCGGCCGGGCCGCGCACGCCGGCCCCACGCCGACCCCGGACCGCCGGGATGCGCTCGTCTCGGCGGCCAAGCTCGTGCTGCTGGCGCGCGATACGGCGGAGCACCTCGACGGCGTTCGTACGACGGTCGGCCACGTCGAAGTATCACCCAATACCGTCAACGTGGTGCCCGGCCGCGTGGAGATGACGCTCGACGTGCGCTCACCCCGCGACGCCGGTCTCGACGAAGCGCTGCGCGCCGCCGACCAGGCATGCGCTGAGATCGGGAAGATGGATCGGGTCGAGGCGCGCCGCACTGAATTCTGGCGCAGCCCGGTGACGCCGTTTTCGCCGGTAGTGATCGAAGCCGTGGCCGGCGCCGCGAAGAGCCGGAACTTCAGCGCGACGCGCCTGTGGGCCGGCGCCGGCCACGACGCCAAATACATGGCGGACCGGTACCCGGCCGGCATGATCTTCGTCCCCAGCAAAGACGGCCTGAGCCACAACGAAGCGGAGTGGACGCCGCCCGAGGACTGCGCGCGCGGCGCCGCGGTACTGCTCGACGCCGTCCTCGCGCTCGCGGGAACCGCGTAAGGCTCCGGAGGAAAAACCGCCCGCCGCGGCGAGAAGGTTCATCCGAACCGCGCTCCACGATCACCACGACGTCATATCGTGCGGAGGGGGAACGCGCGTATGGCTACCTGGACCGCCGTCGATCCGAAGATGGACAGCGACGTCACGTACTATCCGGAAGACCGCCTGCCCTGGCCCCAAACGACCCTGCTCGGCATCCAGCACGTCATGGCGATGTTCGGCGCCACCGTCCTCGTCCCGCTCATCCTCGGCTTCAACGTCAACACGGTGCTCTTCTTCAGCGGCGTCGCCACGCTGATCTTCATCGCCGTGACCGGCGGGAAGGTGCCGAGTTACCTCGGCTCGTCGTTCTCGTTCATCGGCTCGGTGCTCGCGATCCAGAGCGGCGCGGGCCACAACCAGCCGCTCGCCTTCGCCGGGATCTTCGTCGCGGGCGCCCTGTACTTCATCGTCGGGGTGATCGTGCATCTGGTCGGCGGGCGGGTCATCCGCTTCTTCATGCCGCCTGTCGTCACCGGCACTGTCGTCGCGGTGATCGGCCTCGCGCTGGCGGGCCCGGCGTGGGCGAGCTACTCCAAGGACCTGTTCACCGCGACGGTGACGGTGCTCGCCGCGGCGATCGCGAGCGTGTACCTGCGCGGCTTCCTGCGCCTGCTGCCGATCCTCGCCGGCATCGTCGTCGGGTACGTGGTCGCGCTTCTCGATCCCGGCTGCGCCGCGGCGACCGCCGGGTGCCACGTCAACCTCGCCGCCGTGAGCGGCGCGGCGTGGCTCGGCCATCCGCAGTTCAGCTTCCCGCCGCAGTTCACCGCCAGGGCGGTCAGCCTCTTCTGGTTCATTCCGATCGTCCTCATCGCCGAGAACGCCGGGCACGTGTACGCGATCAGCGGTCTGATGAAGCGCGATCTCAGCGGCTACCTCGGCCGGACGTTCATGGGCGACGGATTGGGAACGATGCTGAGCGCGCTCTTCGGCGGCACCGGCGAGACCACGTACGCGGAGAACATCGGCGTCATGGGCGTGACGCGCGTGTTCTCGATTCCGGTCTACCTCGTCGCCGCGGTCGTCGCGATCCTGCTCGGGTTCGTGCCGAAGTTCGGCGGACTCGTCAACAGCATTCCCGCGAGCGTCCTCGGCGGCATCGAGCTGTATCTCTTCGGCCTGATCGCCGCGATCGGCGGCAAGATCTGGGTGGACGGCCGCGTCGACTTCTCGAACCGGGCCAACCTGGCGACGGTCGCGATCCCGCTGATCCTGGCCGCGAGCGGCGCCGACGTCAAAGCGGGCGCCTCGTTCGAGATCAACAACCTCGGCCTCGGCGCGCTCGGGGCGATCGTACTCTACCAGATCCTGCGGCCGGGCGCCGGGTGTCCCGGCGAACCGGTTGCGACGGCGGACGCTTAATCACGCTCGGCCCCGCTCACAATAGTTTTGGGGTGTATACTACAAATACGTAGTATTAGTACTACATTTATGTTACAATGTTGCCATGCAGGATACTATTTTCGGCTCTGCCACTCGAACGGGGTCTCTCGTAGCTATCGGGCGACTCCAACGTACATACATCTCGGAAGTTGCGAGACTTCTAGGCCGCCGCGTGATAGAAGTTCAACGCGCCGTTGTTGCACTTGAACAGGCGGGAGTCGTCGTGAGCAGTCGCTTGGGCAACACGCGGATACTCGAATTGAATCCAACGTTTCCCGCCAAAGCCGAATTGTTTAGTCTGCTCCTTCGCTTGAGCGAATTACCCCAATACACCGGTCTCTGGTCCAAGGTTCGCCGGCGCCCGCGGGCGATGGGCAAGCCGCTATGAACTTCGCCGGCATGTCGCTGGCTGAGGTAGCTGCGGCCGTTGCTGTGCACCTCAAAACGCACGGAATGGACGTTGTTGTTGTCGGGGGGAGTGCAATTACATCTCACGTGCCTGACGTGTACACTTCCATGGACATCGATTTCGCCGTCACGTCTGGCATAGATCGTCGCAGAATTGCGCTTGCGCTAAAAGAGATCGGCTTCCAGCAGGACGGGCGCATCTTTGCCCATCCAGACTGCAGATACACTCTGGATATCGTTGCAGATAGACCGGCCATCGATCAAGTGCCCGTCTACGATTTTGCGGAGATTCAGACACCGAGCGGCAATGTTCGCGCCCTTCGCCTCGAAGACGCCATCGCGGATCGTATCGCCGCATTCTTGTACTGGAGCGATTCGGAAGCGCTCGACGTCGCGGAACGATCCGCAACCGCCGCGAGAGATCGGCTCACGTGGGAACGCGTTGACGCCTCGCTGAGAAAACTCGACACGGCCCTGCCCGACGCCGCACAGCGAATGAAATTAGCGCGCGAACGCCTCCATCGCGCCGTCGCCGGCGCTTAGAGAGTCAGACGGCCCCGTAGAAGTGGTGGTACTGCCAGGCTGCGTCGCGCTGCAGTTGCTCCTCCGCCCAACGCCGTTCTCCGAAGCGCTCCGGCGAGAGCGCCAACAGATCGATCGGCGGCCGGCCGTCGGTGATCCACGCGGCGAGCGCTTCGCCGAGCGCCGGAGAAATCGACAGCCCGGCGACGTTGCAGCCGCTCGCGAAGAAGAAGCCGTCGGCGGCCGGGGCCGGTCCCACGATGTGCTCGCCGTCCGGCGTCATCGTCGGAATGCCGCCGCGATGCTCGCGCACCTTCGCCGTCTCCAGCACCGGCATCTGCACCCGCACGTCCGCGGCCGCGCGTCGCAGCACGTCCGCGTCGAGCGGCGTATCTTTGACATCGAACCGCGGCCCGAGCGCGTCCATGTCGAGAAAGCGCGGACCTTCCTCGAACACACCCCACAGCAGGCCGCCGTCGCACGCCCGCACGTAGACGCCCGCGTCCATGATGCGGATCATCGGCAGCTCGGCGCGGACGCCGTCGAGCGGCTCGGTCACGAACAACTGGTGCCGGGTCGGCACGAGCGGGATGCGCAGTCCGCTGGCCTCGGCCATCTGCCGGGTCCACGCGCCCGCGGCGTCGACGACGACCGGGGTGTGAATCGTGCCGCGGTCCGTCTCGACGCCGGTCACCCGTCCGCCGTCGACGACCACCCGGGTCGCGGTTATGCCCGGCAGCAGCGTGGCGCCCTTGGCCGCGGCGCCGCGCGCGAAGCCGATGGCGACCTGCGCCGGATTGAAGTACATGTCGTCGCCCACATGCATCGCGGCCGCAATCCCGTCGCCGGTCAGAAACGGGTTCAGCCGGTGCGCGTCTGCCGGCGAGATCTCCTCCACGTCGACGCCCATCCGGCGGCACCGTGCGAGATCCGCGGCAATAACCGGCGCGTCCTGCGGCCGGCGCGCGATCTTGAGGCTGCCTGAATGCACCCAATCGAGCGGCTGGCCCGTTTCCTCCGTAAACCGGCGCAGGTGTTCGCTCGCCCGCTTGACGAGCGAGATCATCACGTCGCTCTTGCGGGCGCAGCTGACGAAGCCCGCGGCGCGGGGCGACGTCTGCGAGGCGATCTCGTGCCTGTCGACGACCGCCACGCTCCGCCGGCCGGACGCCGCGAGGTAGAAGGCGGTCGCGGCCCCGAGGCCGCCCGACCCGATCACGACCACGTCCGCGCGGTCGATCATGCGCCGGCCGGGGAGCCGGCCGGCTCCACCTCGACCATCGCGTCGAAGGCCGACTGCCCCGCGGAAAACTCGAAGACGTCGACCGCGTCGTCCGGGATCGACGCCGCGCCGGACGTGAGGTCGTTCAGTCCCGTCCAGCCGTCGCGCATCCACACCGTCGCGGCCGGCACGTCGCCGGTGACCTGCGCGCGCGCCCGGAATTCGCCGCGCTGGTTGAAGATGCGGATCGGCGCGCCGTCCTCGAGGCCGCGGGCGGCGGCGTCCGCGGGCGAGATCCACAGGCGCGGTTCGGGATCGAGACGGGCGAGCGTCGGCAGCGCGCGGCCGTGATCGTAGAACCCGTGGAACTGCGTGAGCGTCCGGCCCTGACGGAACGCCAGCGGGTACCGTCCGGAGGCGGGCAGCGGCGTATACGCGGGAAGCGCCGGCAGGCCCAGCGACGCCGCCCGTGCCGAGACGAACTCGACCTTGCCCGACGGCGTCGGAAAGACAAGATCGGGATGCGCCACGTGCGAGACGCGCAGGGCGCGGATGCCGCTTTCGGCGCGCAGCGCCGCCACGGTCGCGTGCCCGGTCGACGGGTGGTCGAGGATCGCGTCGATCGGCCCCTCGTCCGTCTCCCATGGGAAAAACTCCGCGACGCCGAGGCGCGCCGCGAGGTCCCGAAGGACCCGCGTGAGCGGCCGCGCCTCCCCCGCCGGTTCGAGGACCTTCGGCATCAGGTAGAGGTGGGTGTTGGTGCTCTTGCAGCCCACGTCCTCGAGCCACGCCGTCGCGGGCAGCACGACGTCGGCAAACCGGCGGGCGGTGTCGTTCATGAACAGGTCATGGCTGACGACGAGCCCGGCGCGGTCGAGCCCCCGGGCCACCTCCGCCGCGTCGGCGAACGACGAGAGCATGTCGGTGCCGAAGAGGCACAGCACCTGGATGCGTCCGGCGGCGAGCGCCTCGGTGATCCGCGGCATCTGATTGGGAATGTAGCGGCCGGGCGGCCGCCGCTCCGCGGCCGCGATGCTCGACAGGGCCTGGCCGTGCGCGGAACTTCCGTGACGCGGCCCGAACCCCGCGCCGGGCCGGCCGAGGTTGCCCGTGAGCGCGGGCAGGCACGCGACGGCCCGGCCGCCCTGCCAGCCGTTGGCGCCCTTGTGCATCGAGCTCCCGCCGATCACGATCATCGCCGGCCGCACGGACGCGTAGCGGCGCGCCAGCGCGACGATCCGGTCCGCGGCCACCCCCGTCTCCCGCGCGGCCCACGCCGGCGGGTACGCCCGGACGTGCGCGGCGAGCTCGCCGAAGCCCGTGGTGTACCGCGCCACGAAGTCGCGGTCGTCGAGCCCTTCGCCGATGATCACGTGCATGAGGGCGAGCGCGATCGCCGCGTCGGTGCCGGGACGGATCAGCAGCACCTCGTCGGACTGCGCCGCCGCCTCGGTCTGCCGCACGTCGATCGTCACGATGCCGGCGCCGCGCCGGCGGGCCGCGGCGAGATGGCGGGCGGTGTTGGGCTGACTCGCCAGGTTCGCGCCCCAGAGGACGACCAGCTCCGCGTTCGCGCCCATGTCTTCCTTCGTGCTGGTCTCGATCGGCCCGGTGAGCGCGATCCCGAACGCCCCGAGCCCCCAGCAGATCATGGTCGAGTTCCACCACTGGCAGCCGTAGAAGTTCGCAAACCGGCGCAGCAGCTGCCCGCCGGTCCGGACACCGTAGTTATTGGCGTTGTTGCCGTGGCCCTGCCACACCGCGACAGCCTCGCGGCCCGCTTCGCGCATCCGCGAGGCGATGCGGCCGAGCGCCTCGTCCCACGTCGTCTCCCGCCAGGCGTCCTCGGACCGCCGGTCCCTGACCAGCGGCGCCAGCAGCCGGCGCGGGTTGCCGAGAATCTCCTGCGACGCCTGCCCGCGGACGCACAGGAAGCCGCGGCTGTCCGGGTTGTCGGGATCGCCGCGCACGCCGGCGACCCGCCCGTCCTCGACGTCCACGAGCATGCCGCAGAGCGTCGGGTGGCAGTTCATCGGGCACATCGTGCGGATCGTCGTCCGCGTCAACTCTCCCGCCAGCCCTCCCGGTGCCGGAAGAAGCCCGTGTTGCCGATCTTGAACACGTGCTCTTCCTGATAGGCGGGACACTGCTCCGTCTGTGATGCGGTGATGCTCAAATACACCGCCGATTCGGTGATCCGCGCGACCGCCGCCGCCGGCGCCATCCGCGGCGACGACCACAGATGATGCCGGAATCCGACGCCGTCGAAGATGTCCGCCTCCGGATCGCCCAGCGCGTGCGTGACCACGCCAACCCGCGTGCCATCGGACGCCACAACGGGCATCCCGGCGGTGATCATCCGCCAGGACACTGTGTCGGCGTCATCGCCGCGCGGGGGCGGTTGGTCGCGGTGGTCCGGCATAGTGGATTGGTTCGCTACTCGACCGTCAGCGTCATGCCGTCCTCGGCGCACTCCCACGGCGACTCGCCGCGGTGCGCCAGCATCTCCTCGCTCATGTGGGTGAGCACGATCCGGCGGCTCCGCAGCTCACCCTGGTGCTCGCGCAGCGTGCCGAGATCGAGGTGGTTCGGCAGCCGCCGGTCGTACGCGTTGCACTCGAGCAGGAACAGGTCGGCGCCGTCGGCGGCCCGCACCAGCCCCGGCGCCCACTGCGTGTCGCCGGAATAAACGATCGTGCGGCCGCCGCATTCGATCCGGAGCGCCGTGGGCGGCGCGCCGCACGGATGCACGACCTCGTACGGCGTCACGACAAGCCCGGCGATCCGGTTCGGCGTCTCGAGGGTGTACTCGGCGACCTCGAGCGGGAAACGCAGCGTCATCGCGGACGAGCCGGGGAACAGCGCCTCCATCATCTGCGGCAGCCGCGCGCGCGTCCCGGGCGGCCCGGCCACCAGCAGCGGCCGGGTCCGCCGCAGGTTGAAGTGCGCGTCGAACACAAAGAACGGCAGGCCCCCCATGTGGTCCCCGTGCAGGTGGCTCAACAGGACGAGATCGATCGCGGCCCGGTCCACGTTCCATCGGTGCATCGACTGCAGCACGGTGGCGCCGCAGTCGACGAGGAACCGCGTCCCCTCCGCGGAGACGAGAAAGCAGGTTTGAAACCGTCCGCCGCTTCCGAACGCGTCGCCGCACCCGAGCACGCGCACCTGGACGGGCATCGCGAGCGGCGGCCCGGGCCCGCTACCGCTTCCGGTACTGGCTGAGCAGCCGGTCGGCCTGCTGCTGCGCGTCGCGCAGCGCGGCCTGCGGTGTCTTGCGGCCTGTCAGCGCGGCCTGCAGGTCGTTGGAGTACATGTTCTGGATCTCGCCCCCGTTGTGCGTGGACAGCTCGGCCTGCGCGTACTGCAGCTGATCCCGGGCGGTCAGCGCCTGCGGAAACTTGCCCGTGTAGTCTTTGTACAGCTTGATATTGAACGCCGACTTCCGCACCGCGACGTACCCGGAGGCTTCGCTCCAGCGCGCCGCCTGCTGCGGGGCGGTCATCCACTGGACGAACTCCCAGGCCGCCCGCTGGCGCTCCGCGGGGATCCCGCGGAAGATGTAAAAGTTGCCGCCGCCGGTCGGCGTGCCGTACTGCTTGTCCGCGGGCATGAACGCCGTCCCGAACTTGAACGCGGCGTTGCTGCGGATGAACGTCAGGCTGCCCGTGGAGTGGTAGATCATCGCGTACCGGCCGGCGACAAACTCCGTCGGCAGCGTATCCCAGCTGACGATGCCGCGCGGCTCCACGCCGAGCCCCGGCAGCCGCAGCCAGAACCGCAGCGCGCGGGCCGTCTGCGGCGTGTCGAAGTAGGTCTCGCTCCCATCCGGATTCGCGATGCGGGTCTGGCCCGCTTCGGCCGCGAATCCCTGGAAGAGCCAGTAGGTGAAGCCCGATGTGGGGATCCCGACGCCCCACTGCGTCACCGCGCCGCCGGCGTCGTGCAGCGTCAGCTTCTGCGCGTCCTGCTCCAGCTCGGTCCAGTTCTTCGGGGGCTTTGTGGGATCGAGCCCGGCCCGCTGGAAGGCGTCCTGGTTGTAGTAGAGGACGATCGTGCTGCGCTGAAACGGAATCGAATACGTGGTGGTGGCGGTCCGCGAGTTCAGCCAGAACGCGCCGAAGAAGTCGTTCCGAAACTGGTCGCCGCCCGACTGCCGGATAAACGCGTCGAGCGGGATGATCGCGTTGAGGTCGAGGAGCGTGAACAGATCCGTGGAGAGCAGCACCGCCACGTCGGGCGGCGCGCCGGCCATCACCGCGGTCTGCGTCTTCGTCATGGTGTCGTAGTAGCCGCCGGAGAAGATCGGCGTCACGTGGATGCCGGGATGGATCCGGTTGAAGTCGGAGACCATCCCGTCCATCACTTTAGCGAGCGGGCCCGAGACGCCGACCGGGTAGTAGAACTTCAGCTCGATCGCGGCGCCGGCGGGTCGCGGCGCGGTCAGGGGCGCGGCGAGGGCAACGGCCAGGGCCAGCACAAGTACGGCAATGCCAACGCGCTTCATCCGAGGCATCCCTCCCGTACAGCGAGTTGCGACCTTGGCCTCATGTTCAGGTCAGCGAAACGGTTCTCCTCTCTCGGCGCGCCGCGCGGAGCACGGGCGCCGCGGCGCCCCCCGGACAAACGTGCGGGGCCGGAACGCGTTCGCGTCCCGGCCCCGCACCCGACGCGCGATTGTGGGCGGCTACTGCACGATGATCGTGCCGGTCATGCCCTCCGCCACGTGGACGATGCACCAGTACGTGTAGGTCCCGGGCTTCGAGAACTTGAGCGAGTACTCCGTCGGCCCCGGCGGGTTGACCGGGAAGAGAATCCCGGAGTTGTGGTACGTGTTCGCGGTCACCGCCGGCCCGCCCGCGGGCGCGACAACCTTCGGGTTGAACCAGAGCTTCGGCGGACCCTGCGGCTGCTGTTCGAGCAGCAGGAACTGCGGCACCTCGCCCCCGCCCTGGAACGTCACGGTGTGAATCTCGAAAACGTCCTTCATGCGCCACGTGACCGTGCTGCCCGCCTTGACCCGCAGCGGCGCCGGGGTAAAGCGGAATAACGAGATGCGCGCCTGCGGATCGCTCACCACTGACGCCGTGTAGAGCGGTCCCGACGGCGACGCCGACGACGCGACCTTCCACGACGCCCGGAGGCGCTGGCCGGCCGCGAGCGCGGCGGCCCACTGCGCGGCCGCCGCCTTATCGGCTTGCGCCTGCGTCATCGGGGGCTTCCCCGCTCCCAGCACGACCACGGTTCCCTGCATGCCCGGATGGAGAAGGCAGAGGTACGCGTACCGCCCGGGTTTGGTAAACGTCAGCGTGTAGGTCTTCCCGGCCGGTTGGATCACGCCCGAGCTTGCCATGCCCGTCCCGTCGTACGAGGGCCCGCCCTGTGGAAACGCCACCAGCGGATTGAGGAGGACGCGATGGTCCGGCTGCGGCGAAAACGGCAGCGGGGGCCGCGCGCCCGACATGAAGCTCACGGTATGCTCGAGCGCCACGTTCTTGGTCCACGTGACCGAATCGCCCGCGTTGATCGTGATCGTCCGTGGATAGTAGTCCTGGCCCTGCAGCACATGGTCCGGCGTATCCGCGCCCAGCAGGACCTTCCACGTCGTTCCGCCTGATTGCGCGCGTCCCGGCAGCGACGTGATTCCGACGGCCAGCGCGCCGATGAGCGCGGCGATCAACACACGGTGGAGCATCCGGTGCATGTCATCCCCCTCGATCTCCGGCCGGAGTCCGGCCGCTGATGGTGTTTCGCGGCCGGCAGGCCCGCCGCGACATCGTCCGATTCGCGCGCGCCGAGTCCGGTCCTGCCGTTGCGGAGGAAATTCAGCGGAACAGATCGCGCGACGGATCGCGCAGGAGACTCGCGGCGCGGGCGTCCTGCGCGCTTTGGGCCAGCGCGAGGCCGCGGATGAGGACGACCGGGATCGCTTCGGCGCACTGTCCCTGCACGAGGGTCGCCGCGCCGGCGAGTTCGTCGGCGACGGCCTCGCTCGACGTGCGCAGCATATATCCGTACAGATCGGGCCGGCCGACCAGGCTCACCACGGGCTCGAGGCCCGCGGCGCCGATGCAGACGCCGACGGCGCCCTCGCGATGCGGCCGCCCGTGGCTGTCGTTGATCAGGACGGCGACCGCCGCGCGGAACGCGGCGCGGAGCGCCTCGCGGATCGCGCGCGCCGAGGCGTCGGGATCCCGCGGCAGCAGGCTGACCACGTCGGGACCGAGGCCGACGTTGCTGTGGTCGACCCCGGCGTTCGCGGAGATAAAGCCGAGCCGGTGCTCGGTGATCAGCACGCCGTGCTGCGCGCGCACCACCCGCGTGGACTCGCGCAGCACCACCTCGACGAGCCGAGGATCTTTCTCGATCACCGCGGCGATCCGGACCGCCTCCGGTCCCGGGTGCACCGCGGTGAGGTCGACGACGCTGCCTTCCGCCTTGCTGACGATCTTCTGCGCGACGACGAGCGCGTCGCCGGCCGCCGGTGCGAGATCCGCGGACCGCAGCGTGCGGACGATCAGCGCCGGCAGGTCGGTACCGGGCCCCACCTCGGGGAACCCGGGTACCGCGGTCAGCGTCAGCTGGGCCATCAACGGCCCGTGGTCACGCCGGAGCCGCGAGACGCCGCAGCGCCGGCAGCACTTCTTCGCCGACGCGCCTGATGGTCGCGCTCTGGTCGACGGACGTGACCTGGATGGTGACGACGTCGGCGCCGGTCTCGACGAGCGGGCGGTACACTTCCACCAATTCCTCGGTCGTGCGCGCCCACGCGTACTTACCGATGATCTCGCGCCGGTCCATGCCGTCGGCCCGCTCGCGCAGCACGGCCGGATCTACTTCCTCGAGCCGGCCCTCGACGCGCAGCCCGCGCCAGGCCCGGAGCGCCTGCCATGCCTCGTCCTCGTCGCGGGCGAGAATCGACCACCGCTGCGCGACGAGCGTCGGCTTGGGCCGCCCGGCTTCGCGCGCGGCGTCCAGGCACGGATCGATGACCTGCTCCCGCGCCTCGGCCGGCACCTTCACGCTGACGATCAGCCCGTCGGCGACCCGCCCCGCCAGCTTCGCAGCCAGCGGCGCCCCGGCCGACATCCAGATCGGCACGCGGCGAAGCGGCGGACTGTACAGGCGCGCCTTGTGCGTCTGGTAGAACTCGCCGGTGAAGTCCAGCTTCTCGCCGTCCAAGAGGCGCCGCATGATCGCGACGGCCTCGGTCATGCGGGCGCGCCGCTCCTTCGGCCCGGGAAACTCCCAGCCGAGCGGCCGCTCGTTGATGCCCTCGCCGCTGCCGACCCCGAGCGCGAAGCGTCCGCCGGACAGCCGGTCCGTCGTGGCCGCGGCCTGCGCGACCAGCGCCGGATGATACCGGAAGAGCGGACACGTCACCTGGGTCGCGAGGCGCACGCGCTTCGTGCGAACGGCGGCCGCGCCGAGCCAGCTCCACACGAACGCGGCGGCGGACGCGTCGTCGACCCAGGGATGGAAATGGTCGGAGACCGCTACCGCGTCGAAGCCCGCGGCCTCCGCCTGCGCCGCGTGATCGAGCAGCGTCTCGGGCTGAAACTGTTCGGTGCCGCAGAAATATGCGAACTCTGGCATCACGTCCCCCTCATTCCGTGCCGGTCCCGGTTCTACGCCGGAACGGCCGTCGCGACCGTGTAGCCGTCGAGCCGGAGATAGCGGCGCGCCACGTCCCCCATCTGCTCGGACGTGACGGCCTTGATGAGCGCCGGAAACCGCGGCAGATAGTCGAGCCCCAGATCGAACAACTCCAGCTCCAGCAGCGCCTGCGCGATGCCGCCGTCGGTCTCCAGGCGCAGCGCGAGCGACCCCGTGACGTACTCGCGCGCGTCCCGCAGCTCGTCGCCGCGCGCGGGCTCGCGGTGGAACCCCTCGATCTCGCGCAGAATGCCCTCGATCGCGCGCGCGACGTTGGCCGGATTGACCCCCGCGCGCACGGCCCACGGTCCGCCGTAGAAGCCGGCCTGCGCCTGGCTGTAGACGTAGTAGGCAAGCCCTTCCTCGTCCCGCACGCGGGCGCCGAGCCGGCCCATCAGGCCGAGGCGGCCGAGGATGAGATCCGCCATCATGCCGGCATAGTAGTCCGGGCTCGTCCGCGAGAATCCCGGGACGCCGAGCACGATGTCGGCCTGCGTCTTGCCCGGGATCTCGACTTGGCGGCGCTGCACCGACGGCGCGGGGCCGGCGGCCGGGACCGGCGGCGGCGCGGAGACGGGCGCGGGCGTCCACCCTTCGAATGCGCGCGCGAGACGATCGATCACCCACTGCGCGGCGACGTCGCCGACCACGGTCACCACGAGGCCGTCCGGCCGGTACCGCTGCCGGTGAAACGCCGCGAGGTCGTCGCGCGTCACCGCGGCGACGGTCTCCTCTTCGCCCTCGGCGGGACGGTGGTGCGGGTGCCCCGGGGGAAACGCGGCCGTGCGAAACGCCTTGTCCGCCGCAGCGCGCGTGTCGAGCCGGGACTCGCGAATCGCTGTGATGAACTTGGCGCGCTGCTTCTCGACCTCTTCGGGCGGGAACGTCGGCCGCAGCAGCACCTCGGTCAGGAGCTCCAGCACGCGCTCGGCGTCCTCCGCGAGGCAGCGCGCCCAAAAGCCGGCGCCCTCGAGGTCGGCGGACACGCCGACGCTGGCGCCCATGGAATCCAGTTCGAGCGCGAGTTCCTGGGAGCTGTGCCGGGCGGTGCCGCGCGTGAGCATCGACGCCGCCAGCACCGCGACGCCGTCCCGCCCCGGCGGGTCCACGCGGACGCCGGCCGGCAAATATCCCCGGACCGTGAGGGCGGGATGGGCGTGGCTCTCCCGCACCAGCACGACGGCCCCGTCCGGAAGCTGCCGCCGCGTCACCGTGTCCGGCGTAATCGGCACGGCGCGGACGCCCGCCTCAGCCATCAGTCGTCACCGTGGGCGGCGGCGGGTTGGGCGGACGCGGGCTGCGGCGACTGCACCGGCAGGTACCAGCCGACCGTGCGGTTGCGCTCGTCGAAGACCCGCGCGGCCGCCTCCTGCACCGCCCGGGGCGTCACCGCGCCCAGGCGCTGTTCGAACTCCTCGAGGAACCATCCGCCCGCGACCACCTCGGTGCTGCCGAGCAGCACTGCCTGCTGGGTGACGCCGTCCGCGGCGTACACCCACTGCGCGCGGGCCTGCTTGCGGCACTTGTCGAGCTCCGAGGCGTCGATCGGCTCGTCGGCGAGCCGGGCGAGCTCGGCGAGCAGCGCCGCCTCCGCCTGCTCCGGCGGCACGTCCGGCCGGAGGGTCAGCCCAATCTCGAACAACCCCGGATCGAGCGACGGCCGGTACGAGCTGCCGGCTTCGACGGTGAGCTGAGTCTCAACGAGCGCGCGGTACAGCCGGCTGCTGCGCGCGCCGAGACTGTCGCCGCCGAACACGCCCGGTCCCTTGAAGCCCGACAGGACGCCGTCGGCGATCAGCAGGGGGAAGAAATCCGGATGCGCGACCGGGGGCGCGTGGAAGACCATCTGCGCGCTCGGGACCGCGCCGCCGGGACGCTTGAGCGTGACGCGCCGCTCGCCTTCTTGGGGCGGTTCGACGCCGCGGATCGGCGGCACCGGCGGGCCGGACGGAATCGGTTCGAACGCCGCGCGGATCTGTTCCAGCAGCGCCCGGGCGTCGAAGTCGCCGACCGCGACCACGATCGCGTTGCGCGGCGTGTAATAGGTGCGGTAGTGCCGCGTCAGATCCTCGCGGGTGATCGCGAGCAGATCGCTCTTGTAGCCGATCACGGCGTGCCGGTACGGGTGGACCCGGTACGCGGCGCTTTCCACTTCCTCGTAGAGCGCGAACTCCGGGCTGTTTTCCGCGCCTTCGCGCTCCGAGATGATGACGGTGCGCTCGCTCTCGACCTCGTCGGGATCGAACAGCGTGTTGACCATGCGGTCCGATTCGATGCGGATGCCGAGGCTGATGTGCTCGGCGGGCAGGGTCTCGAAATACGCCGTAAAGTCCTTCCAAGTAAATCCGTTCCACGTGCCGCCGTGGCGGTTGACGAGCCGCGACAGCTCGCCCTTGCCGAGGGTCGGCGTGCCTTTGAAGAGCATGTGCTCGACCCAGTGCGAGATGCCGGTGATCCCCGGCACCTCGTTGCGGCTGCCGACACGGTACCACGCCCAGAACGTGGCCACCGGCGCTGTGTGGACCTCGCGCAGCAAGACGAGCAGCCCGTTCGACAGCGTGGCGCGAACCGTCGGCGTCATGTGCGGATTGTTTCCCGGCCCCATCCGGCCCCGGCCGCCCGCATCAGCCGACCTTTTTGACCGCGGCCTCCACGTCCTCGTAGGGCGGCTCCTGCCCCGGCTGGTCGCTCAGCCACGTGTACACGACCTTCCCGCTCTTGTCCATGACAAACACCGACCGCTTCGCGATGCCGTCGAGCAGGCCGAGAAACGCGGGGTCGTAGACCCCGAACGCCTTCATCGCCTGGTGGTTGAAATCGCTCAGCATCGGAAACGTCAGGCTGTTGGCCTTCGCGAACTCGCTGAGCACGAACGGCGTGTCGGCGCTGACGCCGTAGACCTGCGCGTTCAGCGCGTTGAACCGGCTCAGGTCGTCGCGGAAGCGGCACATCTCCTTCGTGCACGTGCCGGTAAACGCCGCCGGAAAGAACGCGAACACCGTCGTCTTGCCGCGCAGTTCGCTCACCTTAACCGCCTTGCGGTCGCCGCTCACGAGAACGGCTTCTGGCGCCTGCTGCCCGACTTCGAGTGCCATGCCCCGCCTCCCATTGTCTTCAGTTTCGGTGACTTGCCGAGCCGGTGCGTGAACCATGGTACCACTCGCGGAACGCCCGCGGCCCGGGCGCGATTCCCTACACTACCCGGCGGCCGCGAACCGCTCCAAGAGGCGCGCCATGAGCGCGATCGTCTCGCGAAAATCGCGTTCGCGCACGTTCTCGTCCGGTGCGTGGGCCCGGCAGCCCCAGTAGCCGCCGCCCGTGCTGACGAGCGGAATGTTCAGCACCGGCCCGAGATCGTGCATCGGCCCGGTGCCCGCCGACGTCGGATAGAGCAGCGTCGCGCGGCCGGTCGCCTCCGTCACCACGTCGCGCACCAGCCCGACAAACGGATCGTTCAATTTGGTCCGCCACGGATACTCGCCGCCCAGGACGGTGACGTCGATGTCGCGGAAGCCCTGCGCGTCCAGGTGGCGGCGGACGCTGCGCGCGACCTCGTGCGGATCCTGGTCGGGCACGAGCCGGAAATCGACCTTCGCGTGCGCGGCGCAGGGCAGCACCGTCTTGGAGCCTTCGAGCATGTACCCGCCCCAGATGCCGCAGATCGTGCACGTCGGCGCAAACAGGAGCTGCCGCACGGCCTCCGCGCCGCGGACGCCGCCGATGAACTCCCCCGCCTTCACGCGCTCGCGCATGCCGTCGACGACGTCCGGCGGAATCTCCGCCGCCGCGGCGTCTTCCTCCGCGGTCGGCCGGCGGACCCGGTCGTAGTGGCCCGGGATCAGCACCCGGCCGCCCCGGTCCTTGAACGTGGCCAGCGCCCAGGCCAGGCGCGTCGCGGCGCCCTCGATGACCGCGCCGTACGACGAGTGCAGGTCGACGGCCGCGGTGCGCGCCTCCAACTGCAGGTAGCAGATGCCCTTCATGCCGCAGACGATGTGCATCCGCTCCTCGGCGTCCCGCTCGCCGTACTCCCAGATGCACGCGTCGGCGCGCAGGAGATCCGTGTGCGCGCGCGTGATCGCGCCGAAGTGCACGCTCGAGACTTCCTCCTCGCCCTCCACGACGAACTTCACCCGGCACGGCAGGCCGCCGTGGGCCGCCTTGAGCAGGCGGATCGCGGCGATGCGCGTCATCAGATCGCCCTTGTTGTCCGAGACGCCGCGGCCGAGGATCAGCCCGTCGCGCCGCGTCACGTCGAACGGAGTCACGGTCCATTCATCGAGCGGCTCCGCGGGCTGCACGTCGTAGTGGTCGTAAAAGAGCAGCGTGCGCGGTGACCGCCCTTCGAACTCGGCGACCACGACGGGATTGGCGCCGCCGTCGGCGAGCATCGTCACCCGGCCGCCCTCGCCCTCGAACAGGGCGCGCACCGCCTCGGCCGCCTCCGGAATCCCCTGCCGCTGGGCCGCCACGGACGGGATCCGCACCAGCCGGCGGAGATCTTCGATCGCCTGCGGGAACACCCGGTCGACCTGCGCGGTTATCGCGTCCACGGCGGGCTCCTTCCTTCCGGTGTGATGTGGGGGAGAGTATTCTTTCGCGCGTGCGGGCCCGTTCCCTGGCCCCGCCGCAGGAGGTGTCCACTCCGGGCGGAAATTTCGGGCTCATGGAGACCCACAGTCTGATCGGCTCGCTGTCCAACGCGTTCGGCGTATCCGGCTTCGAGGACGACGTGCGGCGGATGATCGAGGCGCTCGTGGCCCCCTGGGCCGACGACGTGCGCACCGACGTCCTCGGCAACCTCCTCGTCACCCGCCGCGGCGGCGCCGGACGGCAGGCCGGCCGGACGGTGATGCTGGACGCGCACATGGACGAGATCGGATTCATCATCACCTACGTCGAGCCGGACGGCTTCCTGCGATTCACGACCATCGGCGGTTGGGACGCGCGGCTCCTGCTCGCGCACGCCGTAACGATCCGCACGCGCGACGGGGCGCTCGTACGCGGCGTCATCGGCAGCCTGCCCCCGCACATTCTCACCGCGGAGGAGCGCGAACGGCCGGTGCCGCTCGACGCGCTGTACGTGGACATCGGCGCCCAGTCGGCGGGCGAAGCGGCGCAGCGCGGGGTGCGCGTCGGCGATCCGGCGACGATCGCCTATCCCTGCGAGCATCTCCCCGACGGCCTGATCATGGGGAAGGCGCTCGACGACCGCGCCGGCTGCGCCGTGCTGATCAAGACGCTCGAAGCGCTCGCGGGGACGCCCGTCGACGGGACCCTGGTGTGCGCCTTCACCATCGGCGAGGAGACCGGCCTCCGCGGCGCGCGCACCGCGGCGTATCAGATCGAGCCCGACGTGGCCCTCGCGATCGAGGGGACGGTGGCGTCCGACCTGCCGGGGGTACCCGGTCCGAAGCAGGTGACGCGGCTCGGCGGCGGCACGGTGATCACGATCGCGGACCGTTCAATGATCGTGCGCCCGCAGCTCGTGCACGCGCTCGAGCGGGTGGCCGAGGCGAACGACATTCCCTACCAGCACAAGCGGCCGCCCTACGGCGGCACGGACGCCGGGGCGATCCACACGAGCCGAGCCGGCGTGCTCGCCGGCTCGGTTTCGGTGCCGTGCCGGTACATCCACTCGCCGCTCAGCCTGCTGCGGCTCAGCGACTTCGACGCGACCGTGCGGCTCGTGACCGCGTTCGTCCGCGAGGTGCCGCGGCTGTTCGAATGAGCGGGAAGGTTTCCGTCATTCAACCCAGACACGACATCATCGTCGTAGGAGGGGGCCTGGGCGGGGCGGCTTTCGCCAAGACGATGGCCGAGCACGGCGTTCGCGTGCTCGTCCTCGAGCGAGAAACGCAATTCAAGGATCGAGTCCGCGGTGAGACCGTTCATCCGTGGGGCGTCGCGGAGACACGAGCGTTGGGCATCTTCGATCTCCTCAGGTCCACATGCGCGAACGCGATCCCGTGGTGGGACCAATACGTTGGTCCAGAACGCGTTCTTCACCGGGATCTGATCGCCACCACCCAGTACGGAATGCCTGAACTCACGTTCTACCATCCGGCGATGCAGGAGACTCTTCTTCGAGCGGCTGCTGAAGCCGGAGCAGAGGTGCGGCGGGGCGCATACGTGCGTGATGTCCGTGGTGGCGCCCGGCCGGAGGTGACGGTTGAACAAAATGGCGAGGTCGCGACGGTGCAGGCCCGGTTGTTGGTGGCGGCGGACGGGCGAACCTCCCTAGCCCGGCGCTGGGGTGGCTTCGAGGTTCGGCGCGATCCCAAGCGATTGCTGCTGGCCGGATTGCTCTTTGACGACATGCCGGCGCCCGTCGACACCGTACGCGTCTCCCGTACCGAGCTTGGTCGCGGCGTGCTCATGTTCCCGCAGGGACATGGTCGGGTGCGCGTCTACTTGGTCTATCAGTACGTCGACCGTCGGTTACAAGGCGATGCGGACGTCTCGGGTTTCGTGGCAGCCGTGATACGGGCGGGCGCCCCCGAAGACTTCTTTTCCGACGCGAGACCGGCAGGCCCGCTCGCCACCTTCGATGGCGCGGATACCTGGGTGGACCATCCGTATCGAGAGGGCATTGCTCTTATCGGAGATGCGGCCGCGGCCAGCGATCCTTCGGACGGCGACGGAATGTCCCTGACGCTCCGGGACATCCGGGTCCTGCGGGACGTGCTGGGTACCAGCCATGACTGGGACGCGGCCGGCCACGCCTATGCGGCCGAGCACGATCGGTACTATGGCGTGATTCACACCGTGACCGGATGGCATAAAGACGTCTTCCAGGATTTGACACCGGAGGGCGACGCGCGCCGAGCGCGTGCGCTTCCTCTGATCCAGCAAGACCGGATGCGAGTCCCCGACCATATCGTTGGCGGACCGGACCTTCCGTTCGACGAGACCGTGCGACGGCGATTCTTCGGCGAAGAGTAGCGACCATGGACGAGCGGAAGCGGTTGTCGTCACCACGTTCGAACTCGCGTCGCCGGCGGGTAGGGGCCTAGCCCGCCATCGCGTGCACGAAGACGAAGACAAGCCAGACCGCCGCGGCGACCAGCGCGAGCGCGCTGATGACGGCAAGTGGACGAGTGATCACCGGCCGGCACGCGGCCGCCAGGCCGAGCACCGCCGACCGCCAGGCCGGGTCCCGCCGCCACCGCAGGTACTGATCCACGCCGCCCAAGACGAAGCCCGCGGCCGGGCCAAGCAAGAGCACGGCCGGCCTCATGCCGCGAGGTATGTGCACGACGAGCCGAAAGTACGCGTCCGCGGCGGCGGCGGGCTGGTGCTGTACCGGCTGTAACTGGCGCAGCGCGGCCGCCGCAAAGAAGAGGGCCGCCGGAAGCACGAGGACCAAGGCCGTGGGAGCCACGGCCGGATGGACCACCGCATGGCGTTCGCGCCGCATATCGCCACTCCTCACGTCGACGCGGGCTGCTCCGGAGGGGGCGGCGCCCCCGGCTGATCGCTCTGGCCGGCCTGTTCGAGCAGGCGGGCCATTTCGCTGTAGGCCTGCCGCTCCTCTTCCAGGACGAGGTTGGTCACCTGCAGCCAGCGGCGGTGCATCTCCGACGTCTCGCTGACCAACGAGGAGAGGACGGCCGCGACGGACGCGCGGTCGTCCCCCTCGATCGCCGACGCGGCCTGCTCCCGCAGTTCGCGCCGCCGGCCCATGAACTGGGTGACCTGGATGCCAAACTCCTTCAACACCTGGCGCGCCTGCAATTCTTCCATCGGCACCCCTCCGCTTCGCGTGAAGCGCCTCGCGCGACCGACCGTACGCTCCGTCGAAAATTCCCTTCACCCGCCGCGAAACCCTGGGCGATGCGGCCCGCCGTGGCGGCGATGCTATACTCGAGCCGTGATCGGGGTGATTCTTGCGGGCGGCGAGAGCCGGCGCATGGGCCGCGACAAAGCCTTTCTCCCGTTCGGCGGCACGACGCTGGTCGAACGGGTGGCGTCACGGCTGCGCGACGCGTGCGCGGACGTGGTCGTCGTCGCGAACACCCCGGAGCCCTACCGGGCCCTCGGGCTGCGGACGGTGCCGGACGCGCTGCCGGAGCGGCGATCGCTCGTGGGCATCTACACCGGGATCCTGCACGCCGGTGGTCCGGTGTTCGTGTGCGGCTGCGATATGCCGTTTCTCTGCTCCGCGTTGATCCGGTACATGGGCGCGCTCGCCGAGTCGGCTGAGGTGGTGATTCCCCGCGTCACGGACTACGAGCCGCTGCACGCCGTCTACACGCCCGCATGCCTCGAACCCATTCGCACGGTGCTCGCGGCGGGCGGCCGGAACGCCGATCTTCTCGGCTACGTGCGCGCGCGCGTCGTCACGGCGGATGAGGTCCGGCGGTTCGATCCCGAGCTGCAGTCGTTCAGGAACGTCAACACGCCCGAGGACTACGCCGCGGCGCTGGGGACGAGCTCCGTCACGGGGACTGGCCTGTGATCCGGCGCAGCTCGCCGAGTGTCTTACCGAGCGCGTCGATCTCTTTGCCGTACGCCGGGAAGTCCCCCGCCCTCAACGCCGCCTGCGCGCGGGCGTAGTGCGCGTTGGCCTCGGCCACGAGCGAGGCGACGCGCGCGCGGGTGGCCGCTTGCGGGGCGGGCGGCGGTGCCTGGGGTGGACCGGTCCCCGGCTGCGCCGGGGACGGCGTGGGGGCCGCCGCGGCGGCCGGCAGCACGCCGAAGATCCGGGCGACCGCGCCCTCGAGCGTCGGTTCCATCGCAATCTGGGCGCCGTAGGCGACGATGACCCGCTTGAGCTCCGGCAGCGCGCTCCCCTGGGCCTCGAGATACAGCGGCTCGATGTACAGGAGCGAGTCGGCGATCGGCACGACGAGCAGGTTGCCGCGGATCACCGACGAGCCCTGCTGGTTCCACAGCGTGAGCTGGCTGCTGATGGTCGGATCCTGGTTGATCCGGGCCTCGATCTGCATCGGCCCGAACACGGTCGTGTCCTTCGGAAACCGGTAGACCAGCAGGCGGCCGTAGGTCGGCGGGTCGCTGCGGGCCGCCATCCAGGCCACCATGTTGTCCTTCCCGGAGGGCGTGAACGGCAGGATCAGCGCGAACTCTTCGCCGCGGGCCGGGTCCAGTTTTAGGTTGACGTAGTACGGCTCGACCGGCTGCGGCGATCCGCCAAACAGCTCCGTCGGGGTACCCCACAGGTCCTCGCGGTTGTAGAAGACGCGCGGGTCTTTCATATGGAAGGTCGCGTACACGTCGGCCTGGATCGTGAACAGATCCACAGGGTAGCGCACGTGCGCGGCCAGCGCCGGCGGCATCTCCGCGAAGGGCCGCAGCAGACCCGGATAGATCCGGTCGTACGTCCGCAGCAGCGGGTCGACCGGGTCGATCGCGTACAGCCGGACGGTGCCGTCGTAAGCGTCGACGACGGCCTTCACGGAGTTGCGGATGTAGTTGAGGCCGCCGGTCGGACGGGCGTAGGGATACATCGCGGTCGTCGTATAGCCGTCGACGATCCAGAAGAGCCGGCCGTCGGCCAGCACGAGGTACGGATCCCGGTCGAGCTTCAGGAACGGCGCGACCCGCGCGACGCGGTCCCGGACGTCGCGGTGGAACAGCACGCGGCTCACCGGCGTGATGTCGTTACTCAACAAGAGCGACATCGCGCCGAACCGCGAGGCGAAGGCAAACCGGGCGAACGGCGCCGTCAGCGGCACCCCGCCGCGGCCGCCGTACGTCGTGTACACGTTCTGGTCGCCCTGCGCGTAGTCCAGCTCTTTGTTCCGGGTGTTGACGACCACGTACGGGGTGGTGACCAAGCTGTAGTAGAGCTGCGGCCGGGTCACGGTCAGCCCGATGGAACTCTGCGGCGGGATATCTTTAATGTAGAACTCCGGCAGCCCCTCGGCCGAAATCCGGTTCACCGGCGTCATCACGAGCCCGAAGCCGTGCGTGAACACGAGGTGCTCGTTCACCCAGGTGCGGGCCTGGTCGGGCAGCCGGTTCACATCCAGCTCCCGCGCCGACAGCATCACCTGCTGCTCCTGGCCGCCGATGCGGTAGCGGTCGATGCCGACGTCCGTGAACGTGTAGTAGAGCCGGAGGCTCTGCAGCTGGGCGTACGTGCGCAGGAGCGGCCGGTAATCCCAGAGGCGCACGCTGTCCAGCACGGTGCGGTTGCTCTGCAGCACGGCCGGCGTCAGACTGTGCGCCGCCGGAAACGACTGCTCCTCGACGGCGTCGAGCCCGTAGGCGCGCAGCGTGGACGCGATGCTGTTGCGGATGTAGGGCTGCTCCCGGTCCAGTTCGTTGGGCGCGACCTCGACCTGCTGAACGAACGCCGGGTAGAATACCGTGCCCCCGATCCAGATCACCAGCAGGACGACGAGCGCGGCGATCGCCGGGCGGATCGTGCGGGCCCGCGTCGAGGCGAGCAGCAGCAACCCCGTCACCGCGGACAGCACGGCGAGCCCGCTGAGCACCGGCAGCGTGGCGTGCAGGTCGGTGTAGCCCGCGCCGTATACCGCGCCGTGGGGCGAGTACAGGATGCCGTAGCGGTCGAGCCAGAAGCCGGCCCCGCGCAGCAGGACGAGCAGCCCGGCGAGCACGCTGAGATGGACGCGGACGCCGCGCGGCACGGCCCACACCCCGCGGATCGCGAGCGGCACGAGGTCGAGGTAGTACGCCACGGCCGATCCCACGAGCGCGACGAACAGCCACGCGAAGAGCCAGCCGTACACAGCCTCGTACACCGGCAGCGTAAACACGTAAAACGCCACGTCGCGCCCAAAGACCGGGTCGCGGACGCCGAACGAAGCCTGGTGCAGGAACGACTGGAAGATCTGCCAGGAGTCGGCGGCGCCCAAGCCGGCCGCCACGGCCACCGCGGCGGCCACGAGCGCGGCGAGACGCGCCGGGGACAGCCCGGCCACGATCCGCCGGTAGGTTCGGGTCCCGCCCACCGGGCGCAGCTCGACCACGCGCGCGATCGGGCGGAGGCGAAGCAGCGGCCGCGCGTTGAGATACAGAATCAGGAACACGGAAATCGCGGCGGCGGCGGCCACCGCCGCGCTCGACACAAAGGGCACCCAGAACACCGTACGGTACCCGACTTCGCCGAACCACAGCCATTCCGTGTACCAGCGCGCGACGCTGGGATAGACGAGGAAGACGGCAACGAGCGCCGCCAGCAGCCACTGCCGCAGCCTCACGATGCGCCCCCGTGGTACAATACGCGTCGGAGGGTGCCATGGCCACTCGCGATCAGGTTATTGAAGTCCTGAAGACGTGCTTCGACCCGGAGATCCCGGTGAACATCTGGGACCTCGGGCTGATCTACGACATCACGATCGTCGACGACGTCGTCAACGTCAAGATGACGCTCACCGCGGTCGGGTGCTCGCTCGGGCCGCAGATCATCGCCGAGATCGAGTCCAAGCTGCTCGGGATCGACGGCGTCGAGAACGCCGCGGTCGAGATGGTCTGGAGTCCGCCGTGGAGCCCCGAACGTCTCACCGACGACGGCCGCCTGTCGCTCCAGGCGATGGGGTTCTCCGTCTAGCGGCCGCACGGCCCGCGGCATGCGTCCGGATCCGGAAGGCCCGCAGATCGTCGTCGCCGACGACGATCTGTTGTTTTCGTCGCACCTGTCCGCGTCCGTCGCGCGGCTGGGATACCGGCCCGTCGTCGTGCGGTCGGACGCGGCGCTCCAGGCCTCGCTGCGGCAGAGCCCGCGCGCGGTGATCGTGAACTTGGCCGCCCACGGATTCGACGCCGCGGAGGCGATCCGCCGCATCAAGGGCGACGACGCCACGCGGAAAATTCCGCTGCTGGGATTTTGCGGGCACCGCGACGTCGAGCGGGCGCGCGCGGCGAAGACCGCGGGCTGCGACGCCGTCACGACCAACGGCGTCATCACCGCCGATCTCTCGCGCCTCCTCGAAAACCTTTTCGAGTCCACTCGTCCGCCCGCCGGCACGGCGTAGCCTTCGGGCCACCGGGAGACGCCTCCTGTATTTTGTTGCGCCGGCGACCGGGCGGCGCCTGCAACCGTGAGAGAAAAGCGGTATGCTTACGGCATGCGGAGACCGACGGTAACCAGGAGGACGGCCGATGGACGCGCCTGATCGTACGCAGCAGGACATGCCGCGCGAGGAGATCGCAACGCTCGCCGGGGGATGCTTCTGGTGCCTCGAGGCAGTGTACGCGGATCTCGACGGCGTACTGCGCGTCGAGTCCGGCTACGCGGGCGGGACCGTGCCGAACCCCTCCTACCAGCAGGTCTGCGCCGGGACCACCGGACACGCCGAGGTCGTGCAGGTGACGTTCGATCCGCGGGTGCTGTCGTACCGCGACCTGCTCGAGGTCTTCTTCAACATCCACGACCCGACGACGCTCAACCGCCAGGGCCACGACATCGGCACGCAGTACCGGTCGGCGATCTACTATCACTCCCCGCAGCAGAAGGCGGCGGCGGAGCAGACGATCCGCGAATTGAGCGAGGCGCGGCGCTTTGGCAATCCGATCGTCACCGAGGTGGCGCCGCTCACCGCGTTCTATAAGGCCGAGCCGTACCATCAAGAGTACTACGCGCACAACCCGTTCCAACCGTACTGCCAGGCCGTGGTCGGGCCGAAGGTCGCGAAGTTCCGCAAGCAGTACCGCGAACGGCTCAAGAAGACCGCGGCCACGTAGGCCGAACGGAGTCCCCTCCGCTTTCCGCGTCTATCCCACCGGCGGCCGGCGGTCCGTCCACGGGAACGCAATCTCGTACGCCGCCGCGGCGGTCAGCACCCGCGCGTCCTGCTGCCACCCCGCGACGATCTGGAGCCCCACCGGCAGGCCCTCGTCCGTAACGCCGCAGGGTACGGTGATCGCCGGGTACGCGCTGAAGTTGAACGCGAATGTCGGCAGCAGCATGTCGATGTGCTGCCTGATGGGCCGCCCCGCGATCTCGGACGGCATCAGCGCCCCGAGCGGGGTCGCCGCGACGGCGGTCGCCGGCAGCAGCAGCAGATCGTAGCGCTCGAAGAAGCGCCTGAGGCGCTGATGGTACGCGGTGCGCTCCACCTCCGCCCGGCCGATATCGGCCGGTGTGAGGGTGTGGCCCAGTTCGAGGCGGCGCACCAGAATCGGATCCATCTGGTCGCGCCATTTGTCCAGGTACTTGCCGACGGTCGCGATCCTGACCGCGGCGTTGAGCGCGAGGAACGGCTCCGTAATGCTCCCCACCTCGGGGGACGCCGGCTCGACGCGCGCGCCGAGCTCCGCAAACCGCTTCGCCGCGGCCTCGCACACGGCGCTGACGCCCCGGTCGACCGCCGCGGCGCCGCCGAGGTCGGGGGTCCAGGCGGCCCGGAGGCCGCGCACCTGCGCGCCGTCGGTCAGGCGATTCCAGTCTTCGCCGGTGTGCGGTAGCGCGAGGGGATCGCGGGGATCCGGTCCCGTCATCACCGAGAACATCAGCGCCGCGTCGGCGACGGTGCGCGTGATCGGCCCGTTCGTCGACATCGCGTTCCAGCCGGCGGCGTTCGGATAACGGGGGATCCGCCCCTGGGACGGCTTGAACCCGACGACCCCGCACCAGGCCGCGGGGTGCCGGATCGACCCGGCGAGGTCGCTGCCCTCCGCGAGCGGGCCGAGGCCGCTGGCCACCGCGGCGGCCGCGCCGCCGCTCGAGCCGCCGGCCGACCGGTCGAGCGCCCACGGATTGCGCGTCGCCCCGAAGATCTTGTTGTCGGTAAACGGCTTGCAGCCGAACTCCGGCGTGTTGGTTTTGCCGACGAGGATGGCGCCGGCGGCGCGGAGGCGCTCGACGAGCGCGGCGTCCTCCTCGGGCACCCAGTGCTCGAAGATCTTGGATCCCATGGTGGTCCGGACGCCGCGCGCGGGCGTGAGATCCTTGAGGGAGTACGGCACGCCGTGCAGCGGCCCGGGGGTCCCGCCGCGCGCGGCGGCCCGCTCGGCGGCGCGCGCGGCCTCGCGCGCCGCCTCGGCCGTCACCGTGCAGTACGCGTTGACCGTGGGGTTGACCCGGCCGATGCGCTCCAGCACCGCGTCGACCGCTTCCACCGGCGACACGGCCTTGCGGCGAATCAGCCCGGCCAGCTCACGCCCCGACGTCCAGCAGAGGTCCGCGCTCATCGTGTCCGCCTGGCGCCCTGCCGTGAGGCCTGCCCGGTCGCGACACCGTCCGCGCGGGCCGGCACGGCCCCGGGTTTGTGTGCGGGGAGAGGGCGCGAGGGCGTCCCGTAGGTGTAGAACGTCTCCGGCAGCCGGCCGCCGAACCAGATGCTGCTCTTCTCGAGATCGGATTCGTTGGCGACGTCCCAGACGACCGTCTTCCATTCCGGGTCGAAGATGAGGTAGCCGGAGTCGCCAAAGAGCTCGACGCGGGTGCCGCCCGGCTCGCGCGTGTACATGAATAGACCCTGCGTCACCCCGTGCTTGCCGGGACCGGCCTCGACCGCAACCTGGTACTCCGCGCAGAGGTCCGCGAGATCGATGAGGTGCTGCGGGTAGCCGTACCAGTAGGCGACGTGGTGGAAACGGCCGGCGGCGCCGGTGCCGTCGCGCATCACGGCGACCTCGTGCACCATGGGGCTCACGCTGAGCCACGCGCCGATCTCGACCCCCCGCTCCCCGATCTTCTGCTCGCGCAGCCGGAACCCGAGCACTTCCATAAAGAAACGCCGCACTTCCGAGACGCTGCGGGCCATCAGGTTGACGTGATCGAGCCGGCGGGCCGGCACCCCGCGCAGGGGCCGCTTCTGCGGCCGGTTCCGCAGCTGGCTGCGCAGTCCGGCCGGCGCCTGATAGTACTCGACGTCCCAGAGCGCCTCCATCGGATGGCCGTCGGGGGTGACGAACCGGAACGCCCGTCCGTGGCCGCGGTCGCCGTCGCTCCAGCCCCGGCCGAGCCCGGCCGCGTCGACGCGCCGCGCGAGCGTCTTGAGCGCCTCCGCCGACGGCGTCCGCCAGGCGATGTGACCGAGGGCGGGCTCCGCCGCCTCGGTCAGCTTGAGCGTGTGGTGGTAGAAGTCTTCGTACGCCCGCAGGTAGATCGAGTTCCCGTCCCGGGCGCTCTCCTCGAATCCGAGCAGATCATGAAAGAACCACCGGCTCTCGTCCAGTCGCGGGGTCAGCAGCTCTACGTGCGCGAGTTGGGCGATGAGGGGCGCGCTGTCGTCCATCGGCGTCCTCCGGGCCGTAGATTCGGTGGTGTTCGGCATGCCGAACGCGTCTACCCCCGTGAAGCAGGAGAGCCCTGCCGCCACGCCAAAGACGGGCCCGCTCATGGGCAGCGCGACGAGGCCCTACCGGGCCGACCACGTAGGAAGTTTGCTCCGCCCGCCGGAGATCCTCGACGCGCGGAACGCGGGGTTGCCCGCGGAGCGCCTTCGCGAAATCGAGGACCGCCACATCCTCCGCGTGCTCGCGCACCAGCGCGACCTCGGCCTCGACGTTTTCACCGACGGCGAGCTGCGGCGCCGCAACTTCATGAGCGACCTCCTCGACGCGGTCGAGGGGTTCGACACCGGCGACGCCGTCGCGCGTTCTTGGATCAGCACCGTCGCGGCCGCCCCGGCTCCGGTCAGCAGCGTGACGGGGATCGCGACGGCCAAGCTGCGCCAGCGCCGGGCGCTGACGGCGCACGAACTGCCGTTTCTCAACGCGCACAGTCCCGGCGCGGTCAAGATCACGCTGCCCAGCGCCAACCAGTTCCCGGCGATCGCGTTCAAGCGGGGCGTCACCGACCGCGTCTACCCGAACCATTCGGCCCTGCTGTGGGAGATCGTGCCGATCATCAACGCCGAGATCCGCGCGCTCGCCGGGCAGGGCGTGCCGTGCGTCCAGATCGACGCGCCGCGGTACAGCTACTACATCGATCCGAAATGGCGCGACTACGTCCTCAAGGAGATGGGCGTCGAGCCGGCGGCCGCGCTCGAGGAAGCCGTCCGCGCGGACAACGCCTCGCTCGACGGCGCGCGCCGGCCGGGCGTGACGCTCGCGATCCATCTCTGCCGCGGGAACAACCGCAGCCAGTGGTACGCGCGCGGCGGCTACGACCCCATCGCGGAACGGCTGTTCGGCACGCTCGCCGTCGACCGGTTTCTGCTCGAGTACGACGACGAGCGGTCGGGCACGTTCGAACCGCTGCGGTTCGTGCCCGAGGACAAGACCGTGGTGCTCGGCCTCGTCAGCAGCAAGCGGCCGCGCCTCGAGTCGAAGACGGACCTGCTCCGCCGTATCAGAGAGGCGGAGCGGTACGTGCCGCTGGAGCGCCTCGCGCTGAGCCCGCAGTGCGGCTTCGCCTCGACGATGGAAGGAAATCTGCTCTCGGAAGAGGACCAGTGGGCCAAGCTCCGGCTCGTCGTGGAGACCGCGCGCGAAGTCTGGCGCTAGACGCCCGCCGCGCGGGCGGGACACGTTCGTACACGCATGGGGGGTGGCAGATGCGGAGTCTGTTCGCGGCCGTCGCGATCGCGGCCCTTGTCCTCGGTCTACCCGCGACCGGATCGATCGGGGCGCCGATGCCGGTCGCCAAGATCGGCAGCGTCATTCCGCTGACCGGCCGCTACGCCGGCGGAGGCGCGCAGGTCCGGGCGGGCTATGAATTGGCGGTCGAGGACATCAACCGCGCCGGCGGGATCCAGGTCGGCGGGCAGCGCGTACAGCTCGCGCTGTCCGTTCTCGACGACGAGTCCGACCCGACCAAGACCGTGACCCGGATCGAAACGCTCGCCGGACAAGGGGTCGTCGCGCTGCTCGGCGGCTTCGCCAGCGACATGCACGCCGCCGCCGCGCCCGTGGCCGAGAAAGACAAGCTCCCCTACTGCGGCGTGGCGTTCGCGCTGCACGCGATCCACCAGCACGGGTTCCGGTATCTGTTCTCGCCGTTCCCGAAGTCGCCGGACATCGGCCCGGAGACGTACCGGATGCTCAACGCGAGCATCCCCGCGGACCAGCGGCCGCGCCGCGTCGCGATCTTCCAGGAGCGGACCGACTGGGGCCAGGAGATGGGCGACGTCTGGACCTCGCGGTCCCGCGAGTACGGGTACGAGATCGTGCTGCGCGCGCAGTACACCCCGCTGTCGAAGGACATGTCCGACATCATCCTGCGCGCCAAGAGCGCCGGGGCCGATGCGGTCTTCGCGCTGCCGAACCCGCCGGATGGCATCACGTTGATGCGCCAGATGAAGGAGCTCGACTTCAACCCGAAGGCCATCGTGATGGTGCGGGCCGCCGACGTGCCGAGTTGGGCCCAGGCGCTCGGGAAGGACGGCGACGACGTGCTGCTGGCGCCGGGCTGGCACCACGACCTGAAGTTCCCGGGCGTGGCCGCGCTCAATGCCGAGCACGAGCAGCGCTTCCACCGGCCGGCCGACGTGCTCGTCGGCCCGGCCTACGCCTGCGTCCAGATCGAGGCCAACGCGATCGGCCGCGCGGGCCGGCTCGACGCCGGCGCGATCCGCGACGCGATGGCGACGACGAATATGCAGACGGTGATGGGACCCGTGCGGTTCCGGCCGGACGGCACCGGGATCGTAGCCACGGTCTTCGTGCAGTGGCAGGCCGGCAAACAGCAGCTGGTGTGGCCGAAGGACCTCGGCGGCGTGCCGTTGATCTACCCGGCGCCTCCCTGGCGTGCCCGCTAGCAGCGACCTGCTCGAGGCGCGCGGCCTCACCAAGACGTTTGGCGGGCTGCGCGCGGTCAACGAGCTCTCGTTCACCGTTCGGGCCGGGGAGATCCTCGGGCTCCTCGGTCCGAACGGCTCCGGCAAGACCACCGTCTTCAATCTGATCGCGGGGGCGCTCGCGCCCGATCGCGGCGGCGTGTTTCTCGAGGGCCGGGAGATCACCGCCCTCGCGCCGCACCGGCGGGCCGCGCTCGGCATCGTGCGGACGTTTCAGCTGGTCCGGGCGCTGCCCGGGCTCACGGTGCTCGACAACGTGCTCGTCGCCCGCCTCTACGGACGCGTCCGCGCCGCGGGCGTGCGCGAGGCGCGGACCGAATCGCTCGAGTGCCTGGAGTTCGCCGGCCTGGCCGGCCTCGCGGCGCGTCCGGCGGGGGCTCTGACGCTCGCCGAGCGCAAGCGCCTGGAAGTCGCCCGCGCGCTCGCCGCGGGACCGCGCCTCCTGCTGCTCGACGAGCCGGCCGCCGGCCTCAACCCGACGGAGGTCGCCGCCCTGCTCGCGCTGTTCCGGAGAATTCGCGCGGGCGGCGTCACCATCGTGATCGTGGAGCACAACGTCGGCGCGATCCGGGATCTCTGCGACCGGATTGTCGTGCTGAACGCGGGCCGCAAGATCGCGGAGGGGCCGCCGCGCGAAACGCTCGAGCACGCCGGCGTGGTCGAGGTCTACCTGGGCGCGCCGTGATCCTCGCGCAGAGCGCGGTCTTCGGCCTCTTGATCGGCAGCCTCTACGGACTGGCCGCGGTGGGGCTCACGCTCGTGTTCGGCGTGCTCAAGATACTGAACGTCGCCCATGGAGAATTGATCATGCTCGGCGGGTACGCGGCCTTCTGGCTCTTCGCGCTGTGGCACGTGGACCCGTTCGTGTCAGTGCTGCCGACCGGCGCCGCGCTGTTCCTCGTCGGCATCCTCCTCTACCGGACGCTGTTCGGCCGTCTGCTTCGGGCCGGCGAGGAGACGAAGCTCAAGAACTCGATCCTCATCGGGTTCGGCCTTGCGCTCGTGCTGCAGACGATCGCGCTCGCCGCGTGGACCGGCGACGAACGGGCGGTCACGACGTCGTACGCGGGCGGGGTGCTGCCGCTCGGCGGGATCGTGATTCCGCTGGCGCGGCTGGGCGCGCTCGCGGTCGCGTTTGTCGTGGTCGCCCTGCTGCACGTCTTTCTCCACCACACCTACCCCGGCAAGGCGATCCGGGCGACCGCGGAGGACGTCGACGCGGCATCGCTGGCCGGGATCCCGGTGCCGGCGGTGTTCCTCACGGCGTTCGGGCTCGGCAGCGCGCTGGCCGGGGTCGCGGGTACGCTGGCCGCCGTCACGGACACCGTGAGCCCGTCGATCGGCCTCGCCTGGACGCTCAAGGCGCTGATCGTCGTGGTGCTCGGCGGGCTCGGCAGCGTCGCCGGCGCCTTCGTGGCCGGCTGCGGCCTCGGCGTCGTCGAATCGGTGAGCGGGATTCTGCTCGGGAACGCCTACCGCGAAGTCGTGGGGCTCGTGCTGTTCCTCGCCGTGCTCGCCGTCCGCCCGCGCGGCCTGTTCGCGCGCGGCTAGCCGTGGACCGCCGGACGCTCCCCTCCGCAGCGCTCGCGGCCGCCGCCCTGGCCGCCGCGGCGCTGCTGCCGGCGATGACGGGAAGCCGGGCGGTGCTCTCCTGGACCTTTCTCGTGCTGCTCTACGTCGCGCTCGCGCAGTCGTGGAACGTGCTGGGCGGATTCGGCGGGCAGGTCAACCTCGGGCACGCGGCCCTCTTCGGCGTCGGGGCCGTGACCACGCGCCTCCTGTGGACCGGCGGCACGCCGATCGCCCTCGCGCTGCCGGCGGGGACCGCGCTCGCCGCGGTCACGGGCGCGGTGATCGGCGCGCCCGCGCTGCGCCTGCGGGGCCCCTACTTCGCAATCGGCACCCTCGCGGTCGCCGAAATTTGTAGGATCACCGCCGGGAACGTCCTGCCGGACATCGCGGCCCTGCCGCCGCAGGCCCTCGCCGCCTACACCCTCGCGCCGCGCTACTATCTGGCGCTGGGCCTCGCGGCGCTGACGACGGCGGTGGCGGCCTGGATCGCGGGCGCCCGCTTCGGTCGCGGACTGGTCGCCGTGCGGGAAGACGAGGATGTCGCCGAGAGCGTCGGGGTCGACGCGTACGGCCACACCTTGATCGCCTTCGTAATCAGCGCCGCGCTTGCCGGCGCGGCGGGCGGCGTCTTTGCCTACTACCACGTCGGCTTCTATCCGAGCTTCGCGTTCAGTCCGCTCTGGACGTTCGACCCGCTGCTGATCGTCTATCTCGGCGGCGTCGGCACCGTCGCCGGACCGATCGTCGGCGCGATCGTGTTCCTGGCGCTGCGGGAGGCGCTGGCCCTGCGCCTCGGCGAACTCCACTTGCTGATCTTCGGGGTGCTGTTCATCGCGATCGTGGTCGCGCTGCCGGGCGGCATCGTGCAGGCGGTGCGGGACGTGATCGATCGTCCCCGAGCCATCCGCACCACGGAGGTGACGTCGACGTCATGACGGACGATCGGACGTGGCTGCGCCACTGCCTCGCGACGCTGGCCTACCGGGCTGCAAAGACGCTGCGGGACGCGCCGCCCGGCTTCGGCGGGCTGCAGCTCGACGAGCCGACGGCGATGACCCCGGGCCGCGTGGTCGCGCACATGGGCGACCTGATGACGTGGTCGCTCTCGATGTCGCAGGGCCGCGAGGCCTACCATCGCTCGACGCCGGGCGAGTGGGACGCGGAGGTGGAGCGCTTCTTCGGCGCGCTCGGGGCGCTCGACGCGTACCTGGCGTCGGACGCGCCGCTGCACGCCGAGCCGGCGCGGCTGTTCCAGGGGCCGATCGCCGACGCGCTCACGCACGTCGGCCAGCTGGCGACGCGCCGCCGCTTGGCGGGGTCGCCGGTGCGCGGCGAAAATTACTACGTCGCCGAGATCGTCACCGGGCGCGTCGGGCTCGAGCAGGCGCCGCCGGTGCGCGAGGCCGCCGTCGTCGCGGCGCAGAAGCCGCCCCGCTCGGATGGGACGCGGGCGTAGGCTGCTCGGCGGGCGCTAGTGTGAGCCGAGGAGCCGCGGTTCGCCCCACAGGGCGGAGACGGCGTTCTGGCCCGAGGCCGGCGCGCCGCCCGCCTCGACGTCGAGCAGCAGCGTGTGTGCGCCCTTGAGGTCGATTTTCACCGGAATCGGGGGATCTCCGGCGCGAACTACGCGGCCGGGAAACGCGACCTGGCCGTCGACGAACGCGCGAAAGACCATCTGAACGGACGACGGCGTAGTGTCGGGCACCCCGATCGTCGCCACGAACGTGTCGTAGTGGCCGCCGAGATCGTACGTCACGTTCGCATGCCCATTGGACGGAAACACCAGCAGCCCGCCCTTGACGACCACGCTGCCGACGGTGACCGGCTTGGACACGTAGACGAAGTCGTAGAGATCGGGCTCGCCGCTGATCGTGGGAACGTCCTGGAGCGAGCCGCGGACGCGACCGGCGCCCGGCGAACCCGGTGGAACCGGCGCCGGCGTCACGCGCGACGGCGCGGACGCCTCGGGACCGTGGGAGAGGTTCGGCGCGAGCGTACGCACGTCGCCGTCGTCGGGCACGGTCGTCTGTGCCGCCCCGACGATCTGCGCGGTGCCGGCGCTGAGCAGCTTGGCCGTGATCCGCACGCGCTCGTCGAGGCCGACGATGCTGCCGGTCACGAGCACGTCGGCGCCGGCCAGCTGGCCGATCTTCTGCACGTTGCCCGGCTCGGTCACGCCGACGGCGGACAGCTTCTGTTCGGCGATGATGCGCGCCAGGTGCTGCCGGTCGACCACGTGGAGCGTCGCGTCGGCGAGGACCAGGCTGCCCGACAGCTCCTCGGCGAGATACCGGCCGAGATCGGACACCTGCCCGTCCAGCTGCGCGAAGTCGACGACCGCGACCCGCTTCTTGCCGAGCTTCAGGATTTGGGGAACGATCTGCCGCGTCAAGTCCTGAATCCCCTCGTCCAGCCCGCCGGGCGCCGCCGCGAACGTCGGCGGCGACACGGCGAGCAGCGCGAACGGCACGAGGACGGCCAGTCTCACCAGCTTCTGTCCCACAACACTCCCCCCGCTCATCGCGACTCCAACACGACCCGGTTGGCCTCGGCCGCGACGGTGTGCAGTCCGAGCGCCTCGAGCCTCGGCACCAGCGTGCGCATCGGGAACGCCGACGTCACGTCGATGACGCCGACGCCGCCGTCGTACCGACGAAGGTAGGCGCGGCCGTCCACGCCCCGGATCGCGCGCATCCGGGTCACGAGCGCCGAGATCCGGCCGAGGTCGCGCGCGAACACCACCACCTGAACGCTGCGGTTGCCGCGGATGAGGGTGGCGTAATCGTGCGCCACCTCCCAGATCAGGCGGGCCCCCGCGCGCTCGCCGGCGGCGCGGCTCGCCTGCTGCATCGCCGCCTCGGGCGTGACGTGCAGCGCCGCGCTCTTGAAGATGCCCGAGAACAGCGTCTGGCCGGTGGCGCCGACCACGACGCGCAGCCGAAGCGCGGCCTCGGCCGACTCGGAGGACTCGGTGTCGATGCGCACCTCTCCGAGGGGCGCGGCGTCCACCGCGCCGGCGATGAGGATGTCGGCCGCGGCGCGCGTCGAGGTCAGCACCGTGCGCCGCCGGTCGGTATCCGTGGCCAGCGCGGCGACCGCGGCGTCCATCGCCGCGGTGCGCTGGACGACCTGGTACCCGGCGCGGACAAATTGCGCGGCCAGCGCCGTCTCCGCCTGTCCCGCGTACGGATCGGCGCCGCGGACGCCGACCGCGACCGTGGGATTATCCATCATGCCGAGCAGCACGGCCAGCGCGTCCCTCGCGTCGGCGCCCCCGGCGGGGACGGCGATCGCGCGGACGTGCAGCCGGTAGAGCGGCCCGTCGACGCGCTCGCCGGTCACCTCGAGCGATCTGAGATAGCCGGTGCCGCCGGCGGAGACCTCGTCGACCAGGACTTGGAAGTTACGCGTCACCGTGCGGGAGTGCACCCGCACGCCGGCCGTCTCGAGCGCGCGGCGGTACGCGTCGAGCAGCGCCTCGTCGCGGGCGCGCGCGAGATCGCCCCCGGCGATCGACGCCACGCCGTCGGCTTCGACCGCCGGGGGCGCGTCGGGATCCGCGGGCGCCTGCGCGCGTCCAGGAGCCGCGACCGCCGCCGCGAGCGCGGCGGCGGTCACAACGGCGGTGAGGGCGCGTCGCGCCGTCACGGCTGGAGAACGATGTCGACCCGCAGCTGTTCCAGGAACTTGCCGCCGGAGTTCGCGTCGCGAATTCGCGCCGCGTCGTCCGGGCTGATCACGATGTCGGTCTTGAAGTTCGACATGGGCGGGCCTTCCACGCCGATGGCGTTCACCACGAGTGGATGGCCGCCGGCGCGAACCGCGCCGTCCATCGACGAGGAGTATCCGACGATGCCCTGCCGGTTCGCGAGATCGGCGTCGAACTCACCGGGCCGCCACCAGCCCCGGCCGTAGACCACCTGGCCGTCCGGCGTAAGGATCGCCGGGCTCATCGAGCGGTCGAGGTGCACGCCGCGGACCACGACGACGAGACCGGTGAACCCGCCCGGCTGGGACGGCGGCTGCGGCAGGCGCGGACCGGGGCGGACCATCGGCTCCGGCCGCGGCCCGGGTGCGGGCGCGTTCATGATGTGCGGCAGGACAACCTGCCCCAACCCGCCCTGGCCGTACATCGGCATCTGCATGACGATTTCGTACCGCCCGTCGGGATGCCGGCGCTCCTCGAGAATCGTGGCGTTCCGGATCACGCCTTCGACCTGGGCCTCGACGGTATCCCACTTCACGCCGGCCTGCTCCACCGACGTCTTCGACCGCACCGTCACGTCGAGCGACGCTTCGAGCAGGTTGCGGTAGGCGTCGACGACCGCGGCGCGACGCGCCATGATGAGTCCCTGCGCCGGTGAATCGGCGCTCCGCGGCTCGATCCCAAATCCCTGCGCTTTGATGACGCCGACGTTCCAGTTGGTCCAGGAGTTCTGTCCGAGCTGCTCGACCGGCCCGACGCCGGCGCCGATCGCACCGATCGGCGTCATGACGATGAGGGCACAGGCCAGTACTGCGTATACCGTCGACCGCATAACTCCCCCTCCTGTCTGAGCGTGACTCATCTGCACCACTGACTCCAGGCTCCGTCGCGGCACCGGCGGTAGGGACCATAGTTATAGGCCGGGGCTTTCGCGTAGGGACCCACGTACGGCCGGTACGCCGGCCGCTGATACCCGCCGGCGTACCGGTAGCTGTACGGATAGCGGTAGAACGTGCCGTTCGCCGCGCGAACAAGGAGATAAACGAGCCCGCCGATCAGCACGGTTCCGAGCACGACGCTCGCGGGCGACGGCGCGGGCGCGTACGTAGGCGCCGGGGGCGTGTACGTGGGCGCGGACGTGTACGTCGGCGCCGGCGTAGGCGTATAGGTCGGCGCGGGCGCGGGGATCGGCGTGTACCACGGCGCGGACGCCGGCGCGACCGGCGGCTGCGGCGCCGTCGGGAACGCCGGGACGACGGTGGAGGTCACATCGAGCCGCACGAGCACGATCTGTCCGCCGCGCGGCATGACCCATGCGGTGGCGGACGACCCGATGTAGGAGGACAGCGAGCAGAACGGCGTCACCGCGCCGTTGACGTGGACGATGCTGCCGAGCGTCGACTGAATGACCGACGAGCTCCCGGCCCCCGCGAGCGTCACCTGCTGGCTGTCGCAGTCCACCGCCTGCACCGTGGCCTGTGTTTGGACAACGGAATCAGTTGTGTTGGTCTGGGCGTCGCCGGACCCGGCGAGGCCGAGGAAAGAGACGAGCACGGTGATGCCGACTGCGAACGCACGCCGCACGATCATCCCCCCGTGTAACTGCGCGACAACGACGTTCCGCAAACGTACAACCGATCTTCGACGTTCTCCTCTTTATGAAGATTGTGAAGCGCACAACGCGCACGTCACGCGTGCGCCGCGTTCGGTCGACCAATTTCGGCGGAGCAGTTTCGATGGAGCTATTACGAAAGTCTGGGAACCGGGCGCGCGATCCGCTTCGGGCACGCACGATCGCCACCCGCCAGTATCAATCGTAGGGGACGTTCGAAAAGTTCCGTGAGACAGTAAATTGCTTGCCGGGAGCTAGATGACGTTGAGCTCGACGAGGCGGCGGCCCTGGACGAGGCGTTCGAACGCCAGCGGGCTGAGATCGAGGGTGCGGTAGCCGCCGTCCACGATCCATTCGGCGACGCCCCGTCCGACGGCCGGCGACTGCTGCAGGCCGTGGCCGCTGAAGCCGTTCGCAAACAGCACGTTTTCGACCGAGGGATGCGGCCCGACGATGCCGTTGTGGTCGACCGTGTTGAGCTCGTAATACCCGGCCCAGCGCTTGAGGACTTTGACCGCCTCGAACGCGGGGACGCGGGCGGCGAGCGCGGGCCAGATCCGGTCCGAGAAGAACCGCTCGTCGACCTCGTCGAGCGGCGCGTCGTCCGGATCCGGTTCGCCCTTCCGCGGCGGCATCCCGGTGAGAAAGTTTGGACCGTCCGCCCGAAACCAGACGCCTGAGGGGTCGATCACCAGCGGGCACCGCGGGAGCACCGTCCGGCAGGCGAAGAGAAAGACGAAACGCCGGCGCGCCCGCACCGGCAGGTCGATATCGAGCATCGCGGCGATCCGGGCCGCCCACGGTCCCGCCGCGTTCACGGCGACGTCGCACGGGATCGTCGAGCCGTCCGCGAGGGTCACGGCCGTCACGCGGCGGCCGGTCCGCGCGAAGCCGGCGGCGGCCTGCGCCACGTAGGTGACGCCGAGCGCGATCGCCTTGCGCCGGAAGGCCTGAAGCAGCGCGTACCCGTCGAACCAGCCCTCGCCCGACAGCCCGAGGGAGGCGGCGGCGATATCCTTGACGTTCATCCAGGGAAAGCGCTCCGCGACGCCGGCCGGCGTGAGCAGCGCCACGTCGACCTTGTGCTCGCGCTGGACGCGGTGGTTCTGCTCGAGGATCGGCACGCCGGCCGGCGTCGCGAGGAACAGATAGCCGGGCTCCGACAGCCCCGCGTCGGGCCGGTCGTCGCCGACCGCGAGGTGGTCTCCGAGGTGGCGCAGGAACTCGAGACCGAAGCGGGAGATCTCGATGTTGACCGGCGTCGAGAACTGCTGGCGGATCGCGCTCGCCGACAGCGCCGACGACGCGTACCGGTAGCTGGGGTCCCGCTCGGCCACGACCACCTCGCCGCGAAACCGCGGGTGACTCGCGAGGAAGTAAGCAATCGAGCTCCCGACCGCGCCTCCGCCGACAATCGCGACGCGCTGCGCCATGCCCGCTCCCCGGACCGTCCCGCGCTACGGCGCGCCGATGATCTCGACGCGCGTGATCGTCACCGGTTGGAGCGGGCGGTCGTTCGGGTCGCGGGGCATCCGCGCGATGCGCGTCACGAGATCGACGGACCGGTCGTCGCACTGTCCGAAAATCGTGTAGCCCGTGCCCTTGGGGACGATGCGGCCGCCGCGCGGGCAGCCGCCCTCATCGAGGCAGGGGTTGAGACCCGGCAGCGGCGCTTCCGTGATGAAGAACTGCGAGCCGTTCGTGTTGGGGCCGGCGTTGGCCATCGCGAGACGGCCCGGCCGGTCGAAGAGCAGATCCGCGTGCAGCTCATCCTCAAACCGGTAGCCCGGCCCGCCCGTGCCGGTGCCGAGCGGATCGCCGCCCTGGATCACGAATCCGGGGATGACCCGGTGAAAAATGATCCCGTCGAAGTAGGGCTTGTTGTGCTGCGTCTTACCGGTGCGCGGATCCACCCAGTCCTTCTTGCCGGTGGCCAGTCCAACGAAGTTGGCGACCGCCTTCGGCGCCTTGTCGGGAAACAGCTCGCACCGAAGTTCGCCCAGCGCGGTATGGATGACGGCGATCGGATGGGCAGGACGCGCGGCGGCGTCGGCCGCGGCGACGAGTGCGACGAGCGCGACAAAACCGAACGCCGCCAGCAGAACCGGCAGCGGGAGCATATCGTACGATGCGCGTGTGAGCATACCGATCTCCTTCCTACGGAAACGCCGCCGTTCCTTCCGGGATGAACAGCGGGAGAAGCGCCCCGCCCGCGGCAAACACAGTAGTGTGAAAGGAACGATGCGTCCGCACCGCGCGCCCCGGCGCCGTCTGCTCCTCCCCGGCATCGCCGTGATCGCCGCGTATCTCGCGGCCGTTGTGGTGATGCCGCCGTCCCCCCACGGCCGAACGCTGTACGACGGCCTCGTGCCTGAGCCGCCGTACCGGTGGGTCCGTCCGCCGGCCGGACGAGCGGGCGACAACGAGCAGCCGAAGCCGTACACGACATTTCTGCCGCTCGCGGCCGGCGGCTCCGTCCCCGCAGAGTTCGCGACGGACGATCTCCAGGCAACCCTCACCCTGCCCGCGAACGCGGTCGTGCCGCAATCCGGCGAAACCCGGGCGCGCGTAACGCTCACGCCGCTCGATCCGGACACGCTCGCGCCGCCGCCCTCCGGGCGGCACTTCGACGGCAACGCGTACCGGATGGACGTTGTCTACGATGCGTCCGGCGCGCCGGTGACGCTGCACGGTCCGGTGACCGTAGTGCTGCGGTACGCGGGGCACGCCACGACGATTCTCCGGCTCGATCGGACCGGCGGCAAGGCCGCGTGGGTCCGCCTCGCCACGACCGTGTACACCGGATCGCAGGAAGACCTCGCCCGCAGCGACACGCTCGGCACGTTCGTCGTCTCGAACCCGTAACGTCCGGCTGCGCGCTTGACACCGCATCATCCGGTTCGCTATCGTGTCTCGCATAAACGACAATCATTTTCATAAGCAATTTTATACCTGAAGTAACTGAATATCCGACCGGAGGTGCACAGTTGTCCCGCGACCGCCTTCACACCCTCCTCCGCCGCGCCGGCTTACGCGTGACCCCGCAGCGCGTCGCGGTCCTCGAAACGCTGGCCACGGGGCGCCATCTCGCGCGCTGCCAGAACGTCTGGCAGCGCGCGCAGCGGCGCACGGCCGGACTCGGTCTCGTCACGGCCTATCGCATCCTCGAGCGCATGCGGGACGCGGGTCTCGTCGAGCAGGTCGACATTGGCGGCACCGCCCACTTCGGGTTGGCGGATCGCCACCACGACCACACCATCTGCCAGCGCTGCGGGGCGATCGAAGCCACCGACGGGTGTCTGCTCGACTCTCTCGCCGGCAAACGGCTGCGGGGCACCGGCTTCCTCGTGCAGGGCCATCGGCTCGATCTCTTGGGGGTGTGCCGTGAGTGCCAGCCCGGCTGAACGTGCCGGCCGGCTGAACCGGCGCGCGCTGCTCCGCGGAGCCGCCGGACTCGGCGCGATCGTGCTGTCCGGCCGGCCGGCCGGCACGGGGTGGCTCGCGAACGCGGCGGCCGCGCCGGCTAAGGCTACGATCGTCGCCGCGGAGAACTTCTACGGCGACGTTGTCGGGCAGATCGCCGGTGACCACGTCTCCATCACGAGCATCATCAGCGACCCCAACGCGGATCCGCACGAATACGAGAGCAGTACGCGCGACATGGCGGCGATCGGCCGGGCGCGCCTCGTGATCATCAACGGATTGGGCTACGACGGCTTCATGCCGAAACTGCTCAAGGCGACGCCCAACCCGCAGCGGGAAGTCATGGACGTCGCCCATCTCGTCGGCAAGAAAGAAGGCGACAACTGGCACATCTGGTACGATCCGACGGTCATCCTGAAATTCGCCCGCGCGGTCACCGACTTCTTCGTGCGCGTCGACCCGGCCAACGCGCGATCGTATCAAAACCGGCTGCTGCTGTTCGAAGCGTCCTACAAGCCGCTTACGGAGAAGGTCGCGTCGCTGCGCGTCCGGTTCCCCGGCACCGCGGTCGGGGCCACGGAGCCGATCTTCGGCAACATGGCGGACGCGCTCGACTGGAAGGTCCTCACGCCCATGGAATTTCAGAAGTCCGTCGAAGAGGGCGAGGATCCTCCGGCGCGGGCCATCGCCGAGATGCAGGACCAGATCCGGAAACACGCGATCAAGGTGCTGATCTACAACGTCCAGACCGTCAGCCCGGTGACGGAGCGCATCCGAAAGGACGCCAATCGCCTGGGCGTCCCGGTCGTCGGCGTCTCGGAGACCCTGCCGCCGCGGCTGAGCTATCAGCGCTGGATGCTCAAGCAGCTGGACGAGATCGAGCAGGCCGTCGCGAAGAAGTGAACGGCACCGTGGCGGGAGGTCGCGAAGCAGCCGGAGCGTCTGCGCCTGACACGGCGATCGCCGCGCAGTCGGCGACGCTCGCGCTCGGCCGGCGCCGGCTCTGGGAGAACTTAACCTTTACCGTGCCCCGGGGCGAGTTTCTCGTCGTGCTTGGTCCGAACGGCGCAGGCAAGACCTCCCTGCTCCGCGTGCTGCTCGGCCTGCAACGTCTGACGTCCGGATCGGTGCTCATTGACGGCCGCGGGCCTCGCCGAGGCGATGCGCGGATCGGGTACGTCGCCCAGTACCGTGCGATCGACGCCGACCTGCCGGTGCTGGGCCGCGACCTCGTCGGCTTCGGCCTGGACGGGCACCGCTGGGGAGCGGGACTGCGCAGCCGGGCGTCGGCCGCGCGCATCGACGAGGCGCTGGACCTGGTCGGCGCGCGATCGTACGCGGACACACCGGTCGGCCGCCTCTCGGGCGGCGAGCAGCAGCGCCTCAGGATCGCGCAGGCCCTGGTCGCAGCACCGGCGCTCTTGCTCTGCGACGAACCGCTGCAGAGTCTCGATCTCTACTACCAGCGCGCCGTCGTGGAGCAGATCTCGGACTGGAACCGCCGCCGGGGGGCGACGGTGATCTTCGTCACCCACGACATCAACCCGGTGCTGCCGGCCGTCGACCGGGTCCTGCTGCTGGCGCGGCGCCGGTGGGCCCTCGGCGCGGTCGAGCAGGTGCTGACGGCGGAGTCGCTCAGCCGGCTCTACGACGCGCCGGTGGAGGTACTGCGCCACGCCGGCCGGCTGGTGATCCTCGGCGCGGACCTCGGCGCCCACGAACACGAACCGGCGCTCGACGACGCCGGACACCACCACGACGCATGACCTCGCTGTGGCAGTACGCCTTCGTCCACAACGCGCTGATCGCCGGCGCCATCACCGCGATCGTGGCCGGCTGCGTCGCGCCGTTTGTGACGCTCCGGAACCAGGGGTTTGCGGTGCACGGCCTGGCGGAGGTCTCGTTCGCCGGCGCCGCCGGCGCCGTGTTCCTGAAGCTGCCGGTGGAAGTGGGCGTGCTCGGAGCCAGCTTCCTCGCCGCGATCGGCTTTGGCGCCCTCGGCGTCCGGCTTCGTGAGCGCGACATCGCCATCGGCAGCGTGCTGGCGTTCTCGACGGGCATCGGCGTGCTGTTCCTGACTTTGTACCGAAGCTACTCGACCGAGGCATTCAGCATCCTCTTTGGGTCGATTCTCGCGGTCGGCCCAGACGACGTCATCCGGGCGGCGGTCGTGGGGGCGATCGCGCTCGGCGCGCTCGCCGTCATCGGCCGGCCGCTCCGCTTCGCGAGCATCGATCCCGAGGTCGCCGACGCGCGCGGGGTACCGGTCCGCCTGCTGTCCACGCTCTTCCTACTGGTGCTGGCGCTCGCCGTGACCGTCACAGTCCAGGTCATCGGCGTGCTGCTGGTCCTCACGCTGCTGATCGCCCCGGCCGGCACCGCGCAGCGGCTCACCTTGCATCCCGTCCGCGTCACGCTCTACAGCATGCTGATCGCCCTCGGGGCGACGCTCGGCGGGATCGTCTGCGCCGTGTACACGTCGTGGCCCGTCAGCTTCTTCGTCCCGACCTTCAGCATCGGCGCGTATCTCACGGCCCGGTGGCTCGGCCCCGTCCACCGGGCGATGCCGCGGACGCATGCCGCCGCCCGGGGAGAGCCGGAGGGCCCCCGGGAGCCGCATACCGGGTCCGGCGGCTAGATCGCGGGACCCGTATCGCGAAGTAGCCCCCATGCGGTCGAGACCGAAACCCCGTTCGGGGGCCCCGGGTCTTCACAACATCCACATGATGTTCGTGTTTGCATTGGGAAAAACAAGTCCGGGTGGAGTCGGAAAGCGAGAGGAGGTAGGACAATGCTTCTTGCGCTGCTTCTGCTCGCCGGACTGGCGATGTGGGCAACTGGGCACCTGATCATTCAGTAAAACGATAAGGCGGTCATAACCGCAAAAAAGGCCCGCGGCGCCGCAAGGCGTCGCGGGCCTCACATTGTCTTGGGGAACTGTTTCCTCCCGGCGGGCCGGCGGTCAAACGGCTCACGTGGCGCGTCTGGCGATCGCCTCGCCGACGGTGTTGAACAACGGAAGGGCGGCGCCGAGCCCGGCCACTTCGATTAGACGGCGGATCGTCGAGCCGGCCGGCGCAACGACCGCGAGCCGGCACCGCGAGGCGGCGAGGCGCTGCTGCGCGCGGAGCAGCGCGCGCACGCCCTGGCTGTCGAAGTACGAGACGCCTTCCATGGTCACGACGATGAGTCCCTGCGCGGTCCCGGCGACGCGCTCCAGCGCTTCCAGAAATCTCGTGGCGTTCGAAAGATCCAGGTCGCCGCTCGGCGCCACAACCGGCGTGCCGTTCTCCACGCGCACCTCCAGCTGCGCGCCGCCGAGCGTCTCCGCCGCCGGTTGGCGAGGCCCGTCCTCATGCACCTCGATCAGCGATGCCGGGTCCGTCTCCTCGACCCCGGAGGGCGCCGCGGGCGCGGGCGCTTCCGCCTGCGCCGGCAGGCCCGCCGGCCGGGCCGGCACGGCCGGCGAGAGCGCCGGAGGGGGCGCGTAGGCGGCGGCCGCGCTCATGACGGCGTGGGCCGGCTGCAGCCGCACCGTCAGCCGGACGATCGTGCCGCGGTCGCCGGTGACGACGTGCACGCCGTCCGTCAGCGCGCGCATCAAATTGAAGCCGCGGCCTCCGGGGTTGTCCGGCCGGTCGGGCCGCCACCGGCCCGTGTCTTCCACCTCGATCCGCAGCACCGAGTCGTCGCGGTGGGCGCGCAGATGCACCGCGCCGGAGGCGGCGCCGTAGGCGTGCTCGACGACGTTGTTGACGGCCTCGCCCACGGCGACGTTGAGGTCGAACGAGCGGCGCCGGTCAAGACCGACGCCGGCGGAGAGCTGCGCCACCGCCTGCCGCACGAGCCGCAGGCTGGAGGGTTCGGCCGGCACCGTCACGTCGAGGCGATCGACGGGACCCGGCGCGAGCGCGACGGCGACGATCGCGACGTCGTCGCGCGCCTGCGTGCCGGCCAGCATCCTGTCGAGGATCCGGTGCGCCGGGTCCGGGGACGCGTCCGCCTGTTCCGTCTGGATCACCGAGACGAGCGCGGCGTGGCCGGCCGCGGCGTCCCGGCCAAATTCGATCAGGCCGTCGGTGTAGAGGACGAGCAGGGCGCCGGGCGCCAGCTGAACGCTCCAGGTCGGCAGCGATCCGGCGTCGAGGAACCCGAGCGGCAGGCCTCCCGACGTGAGCGTCACGACCCGCCCGCCGTCGGCGACGATCGGCGCCGGGTGTCCCGCCACCGCGTACGTGAACGTCAGTTGCAGGGGATCGTACATGCCGACGATCGCCGTCGTCATGCCCTCCTGCCGGTTCAGGGCCATGACGTGATTCGCCAGCGATAGGACCTTGGCAGGCTCGTGGCCCTCCAAGGCCGCGGTCCGGATCGCCTGGCGGACCTGCCCCATGATCACGGCGGCCTGGAGACCGTGCCCGACGACGTCCCCGATCGCCACGCACAGCCGGCCGTCGCTGAGGCGGAAAACGTCGTACCAGTCGCCGCCGACGTCCGACGCCCGGGTGGCCGCCATGTACGCGGCGTCCACGCGGATGCCCGGGACCTCCGGCACGTCCGCGGGGAGCAGCGCCCGCTGCAGCGTGGTGGCGACTTGGTGCTCCCGCGCGTACAGGCGCGCGCGCTCGACGGCCTGCGCGGACTGCCGGGCGAGGCTGAGCATGAACTCCAATTCCTCAAGTGTAAACTGCCGCTCTGCGACGAAGTTCGCGTACATGGCGCCGATCGCGCGGCCGTGCAGCATCAGCGGTACCGCCGCCCGTGCGCCGCGGCGCACCGGGTCGGCCGGCGGCTCGGCCTCGTTATAGCGGGTCCGAAACACTTCCCACGACGGAAACCAGACCACGCGCTCGCTGCGCATCGCGTCGACGAGCGGGAGAATCCGCTCGGGTTCCCGCCACCAGCGCTCCGCGAGCTCGGCCGAATAGCCCCGCGCGGCCACGAGCGTCAGCCGCTCGGTGTCATCGCCGGCGAGACAGAGGGCCGCGGCGCCCGCGCCGAGCTCGTCGGCGACCTGCCGCAGCGTAATGTCGCCGACCTGCTCGGGCGTGAGCGCCTCCGAGAGCGCCGCCGTAAAGGACTGCAGCCGGCCGATCCGGCGGGCCACCTGTTCGGCCGTCTGCCACGCCGCCGCCTCGGCCTCATGCAGGCGCGCGTTGTCGACGGCCAGCGCCGCGCGGTGCGCGACCTGCTCGGCGAACGCGAGATCGTCGGGACCGTACCGCCGGCCCGATTCCGCGGTGACCAGGCTCATCGCGCCGATGACGCGCCCGCGCGCGCTCAGCGGCACGGCGATGGAGGATCGGAGACCCAACCCCCGCAGCGCCGCGAGGACATCGGGATCCGTGACCGCCTGCACCAGCATCTCGTCGGGAATCTCCGAAAGCAGCTCCGGCCGGCCGGTCTCGATCACCCGGCGCCGCCCTTCCCGGACGCGCGGATCCGCGGCGGTTCGTTCCTGCAGCTGCCGGGCGAGGGCGATCTTCGCGGGATCCCGGTGCATCACCGTGACGCTCTGCAGCTCGCCGGCGTCGTCGACAATGTCGATCGAGCACCAATCCGCGAGGCGGGCGGCCAGAAGCGCCGCCAACCCTTGGAGCAGACTCTCGACCGAGAGTGAGGACGCGAACAGGTCCCCGGCCTCGATCAAGAACTGCTGCTGCCGCTCGGCCCGCCTCCGGTCGGAGATGTCCCGGGCGATCGTGGAGGCGGCGGTGACCCTGCCGACGCCGTCGAGGATGGGCGAGAACGTCAGCGACACGTCGATCGGCGTGCCGTCCTTCCTCATCCGGACGGTCTCGTAGCGCTCGACGCGCTCGCCGCGCGCCAGGCGCCGCATGATCGCCGGGATCTCGTCGACGTGATCAGGCGCCGCCAGCATCGCCACGGGACGGCCGACGACCTCGGCCGGCGCATAGCCGTACATGCGCTCCGCACCCCTGTTCCAGGTCAGGATCGTCGCGTCGAGCGACTTGGCGTAGATCGCGTCGTCGGACGATTCGACGATGGCCGCGAGGCGGCGCGAGGCCTGCGTCTGCCGCCGCAGGCGCACCATCGCCTCGCTGAGCCCGAAGATGCTCGCCGCGAACGTGACGGCGAACACGATCAGGCCGGCGTCGACGGAGGCGGCGCGGGCCGGTCCGAGGAGGATAAACCAGGCGCCGAGGAGGCTGATCAAGGTACTGAGGAGCCCGGGTCCACGGCCGCCCTGGAACGCCAGCACCGCGACCATGGGCAGGTAGAGAAACGTGAACGCCCGGGACGGATACCACTCGTGCAGCAGGATCACCAGCGCGCTCGTCCCCAAGGAAACGAGCATCGCGGCGGTCAACGCCCGCAAATCGAGCATACCACCCCGCCCCGCCGCGGCCGAACGCGGCGGCGGCTCAATCGATCGAGACATTCCCTGGCGCTGTCATATGCTGCGGCCCCAATGTGATGGTGACCCGGCTCCGCACGGTTCGCCCCGGCGCAAGAAGCCCCCTGCCCTCGCCTCCCTCCGGGCGGCGCGTGCTCGATCATCGGCTGTGCGGGGAGCCTAACTCGCCGCCTTCACGCGACGGTGCCGGAGACGGATCAAGGACGCCTGGAGCCGTCTGAAGCACCGGCGTTCGGCGTAGCGGCGGCGGGACGCTCGGGGCGGCCCCGAGCGTCCCGCTGGGTTATTCACCCGATGCCGTATCGAACCTCGACCCGATATTCCGGCGGAACGCGCCCGAGTTAATCTTAAAACATAATTGAGGCTCTCGAAGTGACGATGCCGTCCACTCGAAGCGACGGGAGGGGCGCTCTGTGCTGCGGCATGCATCGTGGATTCTGACGGTTGTCATCGCTCTGCTCACGGCGCTGCCGTGGACCGGTCTGCTCAATGGACCGGGCGTCCTGGCCGGTCCGGAGGCCGAGAACGTCGGACTGACTGGCAATGTCCTCATCGCCGACGCGGACAACAATCGCGTTCTCGAAGTCGCCCCCGACAAGCGCATCGTGTGGGAGTTCCCCCGCCCCGGCGACCTCGCCCCGGGCCAGACCTTTGTCGATCCCGACGACGCATTCTACACCCCGGGCGGCCGGACGATCATCACCAACCAGGAAGACAATCACACGATCGCCATCATCGACTACGCGACGCACAAGATCGTCTGGGAGTACGGCCGCGCGGGCCGTTCCGGAAGCGCCCCCGGATACCTCAACACGCCGGACGACGCCTACCAGCTGCCGGACGGCCGCGTGGTCGTCGCGGATATCAAGAACTGCCGGGTCCTCCTGTTCGATCCCCCGCCCGCCCACCGCGTCCAGCGGCAGTTCGGCAAGACCGGACGCTGCGACGCCGGGACGGGGCACTTCATGTCCCCAAACGGCGACACCCCGCTGCCAAACGGGCATCTTCTTGTGACGGAGATCGGGCGGCGGAGCGCGTCCGAACTCGACCTCGCGACCGGGCAGATCGTCCACCGCATCCCGCTGCCGGTCGCCTATGCGTCGGATACGCAGTTGACCCGCGCCGGAGAATATCTCACGGTCGACTACGTACACCCCGGGCGGGTGGTCGTCGTCTCACGCTCCGGCAAACTCTTGTGGTCCTATGGGCCGAGGTCGGGCCCGGGGGCGCTGAATCATCCCTCGCTCGCGATCGAGCTGCCGAACGGCAATTTTCTCATGAACGACGACGACAACAATCGCGTCATCGTCCTGAGCCGGCGCACCAAGCGGATCCTCTGGCAGTACGGCGTCACGGGCGTGGCCGGCCGGACACCCGGCTATCTCAAGGACCCCGACGGCGTCGACCTCAAGCCGGCGGCGTTCGGCCGGTAATGCCGCGGGCCTCGCTGCTCCGGAACGCGCTGCTGGCCGCGGCCGGCGATTCCCGGCTGGCCGCGGTCGCGCGGCGCTACGGCCGCCGGATCGGGGTCGCGCGCTTCGTCGCGGGAGAGTCGCTGGAAGAGTGCGTCCCGGTGGTGCGCGGCCTCAACGCGCGGGGGCTGCTCGCGAACACGACCGTGCTCGGCGAAGGCGTGACGGACACGGCCGCCGCGGAGTCCATCGTCCGGCAGTACCTCGCCGTGCTGGACCGCATGGACGGCGAGCTGCTGCGGGCCAACATCGCCGTCAAGCTCACGAATCTGGGGCTCGATTTCGGCGAGGACGTCGCGTATCGCAACACCGCGCGCCTGATCGAGCACGCGGCGCGGTGCGGCAGCTTCGTGCGCATCGACATGGAAGAGTCGCCGCGCGTCGACGCCACGCTGCGGACCTACCGCCGGCTCCGGGAAGCGGGCAGCGAGCGGGTGGGGATCGCGCTGCAGGCCTACCTCTACCGCAGCGAGCGCGATCTGGCGGATCTGCTGCCGCTCGCGCCGAACGTCCGCATCGTCAAAGGCGCCTACCTGGAGCCGGCGGACGTCGCCTACCCGCGCAAGGCCGACGTCGACCGCAGCTACGTACGCCTCGTCGAGGGCGCGCTCCGCGCCGGCGCCTACACGGCGGTCGCGACGCACGACGATCGGATCATCCGGCACGTCGCGGAGTTTGCGGCGCGGGAAGAAATTCCCGCCGCAGCGTTCGAATTCCAGATGCTGCTCGGCGTGCGCCCGCAGCTGCAGATTGACCTGGCGAAGCGGGGCTATCGCGTCCGCGTGGCCGCCCCGCACGGCCCGGAATGGTATCCGTATCTGATGCGCCGGCTGGCCGAACGGCCCGCGAACGTCTTGTTCGTCGCGCGCAACCTCCTCCGCCCCTAACCAGCGGACACGCCGCGAGGGCCTGGAGACGCGCCGCCGAAGACAGCTTCCGTCAAGCACACCACTACTCGGCGGAGGTCTCCATGGACGACACAAGCCGCCTCGTACCGCCCGATCCATCGACGCTGACCGAGCCGGTCCGGCGCATCTTAGAGGAAGAAACGCGGCGATTCGGCGCCCCGCTGAATACGACGAAGGTCTGGACCCACCATCCTGCGCTGCTCGCGGCCTATAGGGCGTGGAGCAAGGCGATGAGCGAGGCCGCCCTGATACCGGCCGGCTTCAAGTATCTGGTCTACGTTCGGGTGGCGTCGCTTAACGGCTGTCCCTTCTGAGTGGACATCAACACCGCCTCGGGACAGGCGGCCGGTATCGACGAGGAGAAGTTCGCGCGCCTCGCGGAGTACCAGACGAGCCCGCTGTTCTCGCCGCTCGAACGAGCGGTCCTCGCCTACGCGGACGCGATGACGATTTCCGGACACGACACGACCGACGAGTTGTTCGCGGATCTGCGCGCCCACTTTTCGGCGGAGCAAATGGTGGAACTGACGGCCCACGTCGCCTTCGAGAATTTCCGCAGCCGGTTCAACCACGCGTTTCGGATCGAGGCGCAGGGCTTCTGCCGGCTGCCCCGGTAGCCGGGCGGTCCGCGCGTCCCGACAGGGACCGCGCATCCGCTGGCAAACTTCACCATCCGAGGTGAGTCACCGATGCGACATGTCGCAGCAGCCGCGCTCCTCCTTGCCCTGACGGCAGGGCTCCCCGCCGCCGGCCAGGGACGGCCGTTGGTCGTCGGCGCCGTGTACCCGGTTGAAGGCCCGCAGGCCGCGCCGGGGGCCGGCCTCGACGAATATCACGGGCTGCTCCTGGCCGCCGCCTACGTCAACGAGCGCGGCGGCGTGCGGGGACGACCGGTGCAGGTGCGCCTCGCGTCCGCGCCGTCCTCCGACTCGGCGCCCGCGGCCGTCGAGCAGCTGGCGGAGAGCGGTGTGACCGCGATCGCGGGCACCTACGGCAGCGTCATCGCGCGGCCGGCCGCGGAAACCGCCGCGCGCGTGGGAGTCGTGTACTGGGAGACCGGCGCCGTGGGCGAGATTCCCGCGGAGGCCGGCCCCGGCAAGTATTTCTTCCGCGTCGCCCCGAGCGGCGGGGTCCTCGGGCGCGAAGCGGTCGCCTTCGTGCGCGACCGGCTCGCTCCCCGGCTTCACCGGCGGGGCCCGCTGCGCTATACGGTCGCCTACGTGGACGACGCGTTCGGCCGCTCGGAGGCGCAGGGCGAGATCGCGGAGATCCGGCGCTCCGGCCTCCCGCTCGCGGCGAGCCTGCCGTTCAATCCATGGCGGGTGAATTACACCGACCTCGCCGCGCGCATCGCCGCGTCGCACACCGACGTCCTGATCGTCGGCGCCTACATGGAAAACGCGGTGGCGCTGCGCCAGGCGATTCTCCGCGCGCACGTGCCGCTCGCGGTCAACATCGGCGGATGCTCCGCCTACATCATGCCGGAGTTCGGCCGGCGCCTCGGCGCCGGCGCGGTCGGCGTGTTCTCCGCGGACAAGACCGGCGATCTGCTGCCGACGCGCGCGCTCACGCCGGAGGCGGCGCAGGCGCTGCTGTGGGCGCGGCGCGAGTTCCAGCGGCGGTACGGGCATCCGCTGTGGGAGCCGGCGCTCTCCGGATTCACCGGCGGGATCGCCCTCTTTGCCGACGTCCTCCCGCGCGCGCGCGATTTTTCCGCGGCCGCGATCGCGGACGCCGCGCGCCGCTCAGCGCTGCCGGACGGGGCCCTGCCGAACGGCGCCGGGCTCGCCTTCGGCGCGCCGGGGACCGCCGGCGCGGGCGAAAACCTCCGCGCCGCGAGCGTGATCTGGGAGTGGATCGCGCCGAACACGCGGGCGCTCGTATGGCCCCCGAAGTTTGCCACGCACGCGGTGGTGCTGCCGTGAGCGCGGTCTCGCAGTCCAACCTGGTCGAATACAACCGGCAGATCGCGCGATGGACGCGCCTGTCCGGCAGCGCCGAGGAGCGGAACGCCGCGGACTACGCGGCGGAACAGCTCCGCGCGGCCGGCTACCAGGCCCGCATCGTGACGCACGACGCGTACATCAGCCTGCCGGGGGCGGCCGCGCTCGCCGTCACGCATCCGGCGCCGCGCGACGTGTTCTGCATCACCCATTCGATGGGCCGGTCCACAGGACCGGCGGGCGTCGCCGCGGATCTCGTCGACGTCGGAAAGGGCCGGCCCGAAGACTACGCGCGGGCGGGCGCCGCGGGCAAGATCGCGCTGGTGGACGACCTGGCCACGCCGGAGCAGGCGGTGCTGGGCTCGCGCGTCGGCGTGGCGGGCCTGATCTTCGTCAGCGGCCGGCACGCGCATGAGATGTGCGTCTCGCCGGTCTGGGGCAACCCGGCGCCGAGCACCGCCGGCACGCTGCCGGCGATCCCGATGGTGTCGGTCCACCAGGCCGACGGCCAGGCGCTGCGCCGCCTCTGCGCGGAGGGACGCGCCGCGGTGCGCTTCACGGCGGAGGTGCGGACGGGGTGGACGCAAACCCCGATGGTGCTGGCCGACCTCGACGCGGGGCATGCGGCGGCGGAGCCGGACATGTTCGTGCTGTTCTCAGGGCACCTCGACGGCTGGCACCTCGGCGCGATGGACAACGGCAGCGCGAACGCCTCCACGCTCGAGGTCGCCCGCGTGCTGGCCGAACGCCGCGCCGCGTGGCGCCGCGGCCTGCGCGTGGCGATGTGGTCCGGCCATTCGCACGGCCGGTACTCGTCGTCGGCCTGGTACGCGGACAACCAATGGGCCGACCTCGCGGAGCACTGCGTCGCGCACGTCAACATCGACTCCGTCGGGGGCGCCGGCGCGGACCGCTTCGTCACCAACTCGATGCCGCAGACGTCCGGGGTCGGCGTATGGGCCGTGCGGGAGGCCGCCGGCGCCGCGCTCGCGCCGAAGCGGGTCGGACGCGATTCCGACCAGTCGTTCCTCGGCATCGGGATCCCGTCGCTCTTCGGCTCCCTGTCGCATCAGGAGGACGGGAGCCTCGGCTGGTGGTGGCACACGCCGCACGACACGCTCGACAAGATCGATCCGGAGCGGCTCGTGCGCGATGCGAAGATCTTCGAGTTCGCCCTCGACCGCCTGCTGACCGATCCGATCCTGCCGTTCGACTACGCCGCGGCGGCCGCGGATTTGAACAGGCAGCTGCGGGCGCTCGCCCGCGAGGCGGGACCGTCGTTCGATCTCGCGCCGGCCGTCTCGGCCGCGGGACGCCTCGAGGAATTGTGCGGCCGGCTCGCCCAGGCGGCCGCGCAGGCGACCCCGTCGTCCGGAGCCGCGCCCGCCGCCAAACGGGCCCGCGCGATCAACGAGTGCTACCGGCTGCTTGGGCGGACGCTGATTCCGGCGACGTACACGGTCGCCGGCCGGTACGCGCACGATCCCGCGCTCGACAACGAGTTCCTGCCGCGGCTCGCCGGCGCACGCCGGCTCGCCGCGCTGCCGCCGGACGGCGACGAAGCCAGGTTCCTGCGCGTCGACCTCGTCCGCGGCCGCAACGCCGTGCTCGACGCGGTGCGGACGGCCAGCCGGATCGTGGAAGACTGCTTGGGGTCCGTCTCCTAGCCGCCGGTCACCGCTCCACGATCTCCCGCGCCTGCTCGAGCGTCCAGGCGAGGCGGTTTTGCCCGCGGGTCAGGTGCGCGTTCAAAATTCCCTCCTGCGCCGCGTTGCCGGCCGCCCGCGCCGCGCCGAGGGCAGGCGCGAGATCGGGCAGCGGCGGCACGTTGACCGCGGGGTCGTGCCAGAACGACGGCATCCGGCCGTAGTTGACGGGAATGAGCAGACGGCCGAGGCGGCGCTGCGCGGCGTTGAACCGGCGCACCGCGGCCGTCTTGGCGGTCCCTCGCGCCGGGGCCTTTCCATAAAAAGTCTCGAGCCCGGCCTGAAGGGCCTCGAGCGCCGTGCGCGCCGGGCCGAAGTCGAACTGATCGCCGGCGGCCCGCTGATACCCCTCGAGCGTGTCGCGAAACTCCGCCGCGGTCCGGGTCCAGTCGAAGGGGTGGACGGGTGCCTGCAGCACGCGCAGCACCGACGCCGCGTACACCCGCATATCGCGGAGCAGGTTGTCCTTGTCCGCGATCTCCATGAGGTCGTCCTCGGTGTGCCACGCGATGTTGCCGCCGCAGCCGCCGACCGCGTAGTAGTGCTTGGCCGCGCGGTCCTCTTCCGACATTGTCGAGCTCAGCATATAGAATGACGACAGCCCGATGTCGTTGAACGAATAGTCACCGGCGCGCGGCGGCCGCTCCGGCTGCGGGGTGATGCCGGCCGTCGCGCGGATCACCGCCTCCACGAAGGGCACCGTCTCGCTCATCGCGGTGAGGTGGTTGAAGGTCGTCGCCCACCGGCAGCCCGGCGAATCGCAGTTGACCTGCGCCACGCCGTGACGGGCGAGGTCCAGGGCGTGAGCGTCGCTGTACCAGGTCGAGCCGGCGTACCGGCCGTGGGAGTGCCCGGACCACCACGCGATCCGCAGCGTGCGCGCGAGGCGGCGGCGGTGCCGCCAGAAGACGCGCGCGAGCTCGAGCATCGTCGCGTCGCCCGTGGCGTTGTCGCCGACGCCGTAGTGCCAGCCGTCGAGGTGCCCGTGCAGCAGGACGGACTCGTCCGGCGCCTGGCGCCCCGGGATCTCCGCGACCAGCACCGGAATCCTCCGCCACCCGGTGTCGAGTTGGGTGGCGACGGACGCGCGGGCCTCCCGCTGCGCCGCGGGGATCAGCGCCTCGCCGTCGGGATGGTTGACCGCGACGACCGGAATGGACGGCTGGCGCGGCGCCGAATCGAGATCCGGCGTTCCCCAGATCGTCGTGCAGATGCCCTCGTGGATGTTCTCGCCGGGGTTGATGAAGATGCCGGCGAGCGCCCCGGCCGCCATCAGGTCCTTGACCTTGCCGGGCGACGCCATGCCCTCGGTGAGGACGATCTTGCCCGCCACGCGCGTCCCGCCGAACTCGACGCCGGTCGAGAAGACGTCGTAGGCGCTTTCGCCGCCGGTCCCGCGCACGTAGACGAGCTCGCCGCTGACCTCCTGCCCGCCCGTGGAGACCGACATCGCGGGGGTCTTCGCCCGGTAGGCGGTGCCGTTGCAGCGGACGGCCGAGGGGCCCGGGATCGAGATGAAGCACATCGGCTCGTGCAGCTGGTGCGGCACCCCCCACTTCTCGAGGTGGCGCGTCAGGATCTCGAACGCGCGGCGCTCCTCCGTCGAGCCGGAGAGCCGCACGAGCTTCGAAAAGTCTTCGACCACCCGCCACGGCACCTTTAGCGAAACGCCGTCGAGCACGCGCCCTTCGAGCCCCGCGTCGCTCCACCCCGTGATCTCCGCCGCACGACTCATGCCGTCGCCCCCTCCTTATACGTCGCTCTCGCGATACCGCGGGTCGAGCGCGTCCCGCAGCGCGTCGCCGAGAAAATTGTACGCCAGCACCGTGACGAGGATCAGCAGGCCGGGGTAGACCGGCAGCAGCGGATTCTCCCAGACGTACGCCTGCGCGTTGCTCAACATGTTGCCCCAGCTCGCCTGGGGCGCCTGGATGCCGAGTCCGAGGTAGCTGAGCGCCGACTCCAGGAGGATCGCGTTCGCCACCCCGAACGTCGCCGCGACGATGATCGACGGCGCGGCCTGCGGCACGATGTGCCGGACGAGGATGCGCGCGGAGCGCGCCCCGAGCGCCCGCGCCGCCAGCACGAAGTCCAGCCCGCGGTAGCGCAGCACGTCGCCGCGGACGATCCGGGCCACGACCATCCAGCTCGTCACGCCGATCGCGGCGAGGATGTTGCGGAAGCTCGAGCCGAAGACCGCGACCACGATCAGCACCAGGAAAAAGTACGGGATCGCCATCATGCCGTCGGTGAACCGCATCAGCACCGCGTCGGCCCAGCCGCCGAAGTACCCGCCGAGGCTGCCGGCGCACGCGCCGATCACGACGGCGATGACCATCGCGATCAGTCCGACCGTCATCGTCGTGCGGGCGCCGGCGATCACCCGCGCGAGCACGTCCCGGCCGTTCTCGTCGGTGCCGAGCCAGTGCGCCGGCGACGGACGCGCGTTGGCGTTCATGATGTCGACGGCGTTCGGCGGGTAGGGGCTGATCAGCGGGCCTCCGGCCGCCAGGGCGTACATCAGCAGCAAGAACGCCGCGGACGCGACCGCGACCCCGTTGCCCCGAAAGCGCCGCCACGCCATCCGCCGGGCCGGACGCGCTTCCGGCCCGCCCGGTGCGCCGCCGCGCGCGAGAGACTGCGTCGCCATCGCTCAACCCAGCCGGATGCGGGGGTCGGCGTAGCCGTACGCGAGATCCGTGAGCAGGCTGCTCCCCACCGCGAACACCGCCACGGCCAGCGTCGCGCCGAGCACCACCGGGTAGTCGCGCGTCGCGGCCGACTGCACCGCGAGCTGGCCCATACCGGGCCACGAGAACACCGTCTCCGTGATCGCCGTCGCGCTCACCGCGCGCGGCAGGTACACGCCGACGATCGTGATCACGGGGATGAGCGCGTTGCGCAGCGCGTGGCGGAACAGCACGCTCGCCGCGGGCAGGCCCTTCGCGTGCGCGGTCCGCACGTAGTCCTCACCCAGCGCCCCGATCATCGCCGAGCGCGTATAGCGGGTCACCTCGGCGAGGTTGGCGATCGTCAACACGAACACCGGCATCGCGAGATGGCGCAGCCGGTCCCCGACGGAGAAGCCGGCGCCGATCTGATACATGCCGCCGGCCGGGAGGGCCTTCAGCTGCACGGAGAAGACGACGATCAGGACGATGCCGAACCAGAAGACCGGCGTGGAGATCCCCAGGAAGCTCGCGCCGGCGATCGCCCGGTCGATCGCCGTGTTGCGATAGGTCGCGCTGAGCACGCCGAGCGGGATGGCGAGCGCGATCGCGAGGCCGAGGGCCAGTCCGGTCAGCAGCAGCGTGTTCGGCAGGCGCGTGCCCACCAGCCGCAGCACGGGCTCGACCGTATTGTAGCTGCGGCCGAAGTCCCCCCGCGCCGCCGCGCGCAGCCAGCGCAGGTACTGCACCGGCAGCGGGTCGTCGAGCCCGAGGTTGGCGCGGAACCGCGCGATCTGGTCCCGGCCGAGGTCGGGGTTTTGCAACATGGCCGGCCCGCCGGGCGCGGTGTGGATCAGCACGAATGTGATGACGCTCACGATCCAGAGCAGCACGACGGCCTGCGCCAGCCGGCGCAGCACGTATCCGGCCATCAAACGGCTTATAGGCTCAGGAGCGGACCCACACTTTGGTCATCCACGTCAGCGCGTCGCGGTACCCGATGAGGGGCAGGCCCTGCGTCCGCGTGCTCATCGCCTGGAGCTCCGGCGGGTAGTACAGGTAGATCACCGGCACGTCCTTGGCGATGAGGGCCTGGATATCGTGGTACATCGCGATCCGCTTCTTTTCGTCGGGCTCGGTGCGCGCCGCGATCAGCATCTTGTCCAGCGCCGGATTGTTGTACGACCACCAGTTGTTGGACGACTGGCTGTAGTAGTGGTCGTACAGATCCGCGTTGGGGGGGGTGATCCACCACTCCATCAGCAGGTCGTACTCGCGGTCGTGATATTTCTTCAAATGCACCGGCCAGTCGACGATGTCCAGCGTGACGTCGGCGCCCAGTTTCTGATACTGCTGCTGCGCGTACGTGATCACCTGTTCCATCACCGGATAGCCTTTCGGCCCGTTGAAGAGCAACGTGAACTTCTCGCCCTTCGCGCTGGCGAGAACCCCGTCGGGCCCCTTCCGCCATCCGGCCTCCGCCAGCAGGCTCTGTGCTTTCTCAAGGCTGTAGGGATACACCTCGACCTTCGGGTTGTAGTAGGCGCCCAGCAGCGGATTGATCGGCCCGGTGGCCACGCGGCCGTCGCCCTTCAGGATGTTCTTCACGATCGCCTGTTTGTCGATCGCGTACGACAGCGCCTGGCGCACGCGCGCGTCGGCGAACTTCGGCCGCTCGTGGTTGACCGCGAAGAAGTAGTAGTTGACCTGGGGCGCGCGGCGCACCTCGAGACCGGAGACGCCCTGCACCGCGGCGATCTGCGGCGGATCGATCACCGTGAAGTCGATGTCGCCGGACTTGAGCTGCGCGAGCCGGGCGTTGCCGTCCGGGATCACCTTAAAGACGATGCCGTCGAGCAGCGGCGCCCCGCCGTAGTAGTCCTTGTTCGCCTCCACCTCGAGATGGCTGTCCTGCGCGAACGTCTTGAACTTGAACGGCCCGCTGCCCACCGGATGCTGAATGAACGCCACCGGCTGGTTGAGATCCTGGCCGTCCAGCAGATGCTTCGGGACGATCGCGATGTTGTAGCCCAGCATCACGGGCAGCGACGCGTACGGCGCCTTGAGGGTCATCCGCACGGTCGCGGGGTCGACGGCCGTCACCTGCGAGATCGCGGAGACCACCCCGGCCATGCCGGCGTTCACCTTGGGATTGAGCTGAGCGTCAATGGAGAACTTCACGTCGTCCGCGGTGACCGGGCGCCCGTCGTGCCACTTCGCGTTGCGGCGCAGCCGGAACGTGTATTCCGTGAGCGAGGCGTTCGCGGTCCAGGATTCGGCGAGGTCCGGCACGACCTGGATGGCGCCGGCCCGCAGCTCGTACTTGACGAGCGTGCTGAACAACGTCTTGTCGACGAGAATGTCGACGAGCTTGCCGGGAATCGTGATCGGATACGCGGTCGGATTTCCCGGAATCGCCATCCGCCAGACCCCGCCCCGCGCGGCCGCCGCGCCCGCAGGGAACGGGTCGAACGCGCCGGCGAGGCCGACCCCGGCCAGGGCGGCCAGGCGGAGGAGCTCCCGGCGGCCGACGCGCAGCGTGGTGTGCCGACGATCCTCGGACCTGTCGCTCGCCTTCATAGACGGACCTCCTGAGGAACAGCCGGTACGAACAGGGATGAGCAGATTCGGTACGCTCCGCCCGCCCCCCTCTCCGGCCCGCACGGAGGACTTGACGGCCTCCCACCGAACCACCCGGCACGCATCCCCGTTACAAGACCGTCACTGACGTTCCACGAACCACAAGAAACGCTCAAGGAGGCAGAATCGCATGAGTCAGTCTGGCTCGCGGTCTGGGATCTCTCGCCGCAAATTCTTGCAGGCGGCCGGGCTCGGCGCCGCCGCCGTCGGCACGGGCGCCGCGGGCGTCCAGGATCTGCTGCGCCCCGGACGCGCCGCCGCGGCCGGCGTGGGACCTGAGACCCTGGTCGTGGCCCAAGATACGTCCGTGCAGACGTTCGATCCGCAAATCGTGTACGACAATACCGTCCGCATCACGCGCGGCATCTACGAGAGCCTGGTGACGCTCAAGGGCGGGACGGCCCAGGTTGTGCCCAGGCTCGCGACGTCGTGGCAGAGCACGCCCGACGCGAAGCACTGGACGTTCAAGCTCCGGTCCGGCGTCAAGTTCCACGACGGCACCCCGTTCACGTCGGCCGCGGTCAAGAACACGGTCGAGCGGCTCATCAAGATCAACCGCGGGATGGGCTACGCCTACAAGGGCACGGTGGACACGATCGATGCGCCGGACCCGCTGACGGTCCGGTTCAACCTTACCGGACCCGACGCCGCGTTCCTCTCGAAGCTGGCGGCGGTGTCGGGGGCGCTGATCGTCAGTCCCACCGCGGTTGGCGCCCACACCTCGGGCACGGACATGGGCCAGGGCTGGTTCGCCGCGAACGAGGCCGGGACGGGCCCGTACAAGATCGCGAGCTACGACAAAGGCGCGGGTCAGGTGGTGCTGTCGGCCTTCCCCGACTACTGGGGCGGATGGCAGGGCAACCACGTGAAGACGGTCATCTTCAAGATCACGCCCGAAGCGTCGACCCAGCGACTGATGCTCGAGCGCCAGGACGCGGACATCCTCACGGTCGTGGCGCCCGACATCATCGACGCGCTCGCCAAGGAGTCCGGCATCAAGGTGGAGTCGTTCCAGACGCAGCGCATCTTCTACATCGCGATGCACTGCCAGCGCGCCCCGCTCAACGACGTCAAGATCCGGCAGGCGCTCTCCTACGCCTTCGACTACGAGGGCGCCAAGAGCCTGATCTTCAACGGCAACCTGGCGCCGCTGTACGGACCGCTGCCGCCGAGCGACCCGTCGCATCTCTCGCCGTCCGACAAGCCGTACAAATTCGACATGGCCAAGGCCAAGCAGCTGCTGAGCGAGTCGAGCCGTCCGAACGGCGGCTTCACGCTGAGCCTGTTCCTCTTCCAGGGCGATCCGACGTTCCAGAAAGCGGCGGAGATTCTCCAGAACCAGCTCAAGACCCTCAACATCAACGTGACCATCCAGTCGATGACGTCGTCCGTGCTGCTGGAAAAGGCCGGCAAGCCGGAGACCGCGCCGGACCTCCTGCCGGTGCGCAACTATCCGGACTACGCCGACCCGTCCTCGATGCTCGACGCCACCTTCGGCCGGGACGGTTGGGGCACCGCGGGATGGAACTTCAGCTTCTACGCGAACGACAAGGTCGAGTCGCTGATGAAGCAGGCGAATCAGATCACCGACCAGGGCAAGCGCGTCTCCCTGTTCCGGGACGCCCAGAAGATCGTCGTGAACGAGGCGGGCGCGATCCTGATCGGCACGCTGGTCAACCGGGTCCCGATGCGCGCGAACGTCCAAGGGTACAGCTACAATCCCTGGCTGGGCAACACGTTCGACGTGTACGGGATCTCGAAGGCGTAGCAGGTTGTCCTAGTCCCCGGAGGGGGATTGGCCGCTTACGCGCTGAGAAGGCTCGTCCTGATCCCGCCTTTGCTGATCGGGGTGAGCCTTCTCCTTTTCATCCTCACGCATTTGATCCCGGCCGACCCCGCCAAACTGATCGCGGGAGAGCACGCCGGAGCGGAGCAGGTCGCGGCGATCCGCCACGCGTTCGGACTGGACCGGCCGCTCCCGGAGCAGTACCTCGTCTACATCGAGCGGCTCGCCCGCGGCAACTTCGGCGTGTCGATGCTGACCAACGCCCCCGTGCTGGACGACCTGCTGCAGTACTTCCCGGCGACGATCGAACTGACCGCGGCCGCGATGCTGCTCACCGTGGTGCTCGGCGTCCCGCTCGGCATCCTCTCCGCGGTCCGCGCCGGCAGCCCGATCGACCTCGTCGCGCAGGTGCTCAGCGTGAGCGGGCTGTCGTTTCCGATCTTCTTCTTCGGCATCCTGCTGCAGCTCGTCTTCGTGCGCAGCCTCGGCTGGTTTCCACTGGCCGGCCGGCTTGGGATCACCGCGATCCCGCCGCACCACGTCACCGGCCTGTACGTGATCGACAGCCTGCTGGCCGGCAACCTCGGCGACCTCACGAGCGCGCTCAGCCATCTCGCCCTGCCGAGCCTGACGCTCGCGCTCACCTCGCTGGCGCCGACCGTCCGCATCACGCGCTCGACGATGCTCGAGGCCCTGTCGCAGGACTACATCCGGACCGCCTGGGCCAAGGGCCTCGTGTCGTCGCGGGTGTTCGTCCACCACGGCCTGCGCAACGCGTTGATCCCGGTCGTCACCGTCCTCGGACTGTACACGAGCGGCCTGCTCGGGGGCGTGTTCCTCGTGGAGTTGATCTTCGACTGGCCCGGCGTCGGCCTCTACAGCGTCAACGCGATCACGGCGTTCGACTACTCGGCGATCATGGGCACGTCGCTGCTGCTCACGGTCACGTTCGTGCTCGTCAACCTGGGCGTCGACCTCTTGTATGCTGTCATCGACCCGCGTATCCGCTATTAGCCGGGCCCCGCGCCGCGGCACGAGCTACCTGCGCCGCTCGTTCCGGCTGCTCGCCCGCATCCCCTCGGCGTGGATCGGCACCGCGATCGTGGGGCTGCTGGTCGCCGCCGCGCTGGCCGGCCCGGCCGCCGCGCCGTACGACCCGTTTCACATCTCCGCCGCCGACAAACTGCGGCCGCCGTCGCCGCTCCACTGGTTCGGCACGGACGACCTCGGCCGCGACCTGCTGAGCCGCGTGCTCACCGGCGCGCGCATCTCGCTGGCGGTCGGAGTGGTCGTGCTGGTCCTGGCGATGGTGCTCGGCGTCGGGCTCGGCCTGATCGCCGGCTACTGGGGCGGCTGGATGGACGAGGTGCTGATGCGGACGACCGACGTGTTTCTCGCCTTCCCGCGCCTCGTGCTGGCGATCGCCATCGCGGCGACGCTCGGTCCGGGCCTCTCGAACAGCGTGGTCGCGATCGCGCTCTCGTGGTGGCCGTGGTACACGCGGCTCGTCCGCGGCCAGCTGCTCTCGCTGCGGGAGCAGGAGTACGTCCTGGCGGCCGTCTCGCTCGGCGCGGGACGGCCCCGTATTCTGCTGCAGCATCTGCTGCCGAACGTCGGCACCACGGTCGTGATCCAGGCGTCGATCGACATCGGGTTCGCGATCCTGGCAAGCGCGAGCCTGAGCTTCATCGGGCTCGGCGCCCAGCCGCCCACGCCCGAGTGGGGCGCGATCATCGCCCAGGCCCGCAGCTACATGGTCGACGCGTGGTGGTACCCGACGTTTCCGGGACTGGCGATCTTCCTCGCGGTCCTCGGCTTCAATCTCCTCGGGAACGCGGTCCGGGACGCTTTCGACCCGCGGCTGCGGTCCGTGACGTAGCCCCGGGCCCGTCGAACACCGCGGCGAGCGTATCGAGCAGCAGGCGGGCCGCCGTCCGCGACGTAACCTCCGCCCAATCGTACGGCGGCGACACTTCCACCAGGTCCAGGCCCACGATGCGGCAGCGCGCCGCGATCGCGCGCACGGCGTCGCGCATCTCAGGAAAGGTCAGGCCGCCTGGCTCCGGGGTGCCCGTGCCGGGGGCCGAGGCGATGTCGAGCCCATCGATGTCGAGCGTGAGGTAGCAGCGCGCCCTGGCCGGCACCGCGGCCGCCGCCACGCGCGGTCCGCCCCGGCGCAGCTCGGACGCGCTGACGGTCCGCAGGCCGTACCGGCGCGCCGCGTCGAGCGTATCGGTGTACTTTTGGAGGCTGCGCAGTCCGATCTGCGAGATCCCGGTGACAAACGGCAGCTCGGAGGCGCGGCGCATCACGTTTCCGTGGCCGAAGCGCACCCCGTGGCGCTCGTCGTTGAAGTCCTGGTGGCTGTCGAACTGCACGATGTGCAGCGGTCCGCGGCCGGCGAACGCCCGGATCGCGGGATACGTCACCGCGTGGTCGCCTCCGACGAGGACGGGGAGGCTCCCCGCCTCCAGAACCGCGCGCACCCCGGCCGTGATCCGGTCGAGATTGGCGGTAAGGTCGGCCGGCGTAATCCGCACGTCGCCCCAATCCGCCATGGAGACGTCTTTCAAGATCCACCGACCGGCGTCGAGATCGTACCAGCCCTCCGCCGGCGCCGGTGCGCGGGCGGCCGCGACACCCGGGGCCGGGACACCGGCGTCGCGCGCGTATTGCCACCATGCCGAGGCCGCGCGAATCGCGTCGGGGCCGAAGCGGGCTCCCGGGCGGAGCGTCGTCCCGAGATCGAACGGCGCGCCGAGAAAGGCCACGTCGGAGCGCCCCCTCGGGGCCTCGCTCCGGGGCGGGGCCCCGAAAAAGGTGTGCGGCCTCGCCAGCAATCCTCCACCCGCGGAGGGGGCGCCGCCGTTCGACCCCGTCGCGCCCGCGGACGCGGGACGTGTGGATCGGGAACGGCGCGCGGTCATACTAGGACATTTGACGCATCTTCATGGAAAGACCTCTCCAGACGACGGTCTCCTGGGGGAACGAACATGCGGCTCGGAGAGATGCCTTGGACGGAAGTCCGCGACGCGATCGCCCGCGGCGTCACGGCGGTCGTATCGTTGGGCTCGATCGAAGAGCACGGGCCGCACAGCCCGGGCGGAGACTACATCATCATCGACGAGATTGGCGCGCGCGCGACCGATCTCTCGGGCGACGTCGTGACCCCGACCCTCCCGTTCGGCTACTCGGAGTACTTCCGCAACTACCCGGGCACGATCACGCTCCGGTCCGAGACGCTCGCGGCGGTGCTCACCGACACGATCGACAGCCTGCTGCTCCACGGGTTTCCGCGGATCGTCATCCTGAACGGCCACAACGGCAACACCGCCACCGTGGAAATCGTGGCGCGGCGCTACCGGCGGTCCCACGGGCTCGTGATTCCGTCGATCGCGCCGTTTCAGATCATTCACGCGCCGGACCTGATCGAGCGCGTCTACGGCGGGAAGGTCGAGCTCGGGCACGGCGGCGAGCCGATCGGTTCGCTCATGATGTATCTCCGGCCGGAACGCGTGCAGCTGCACCGGGCGGGCGCCTTCGGCCGGCAGAAGGTCTTCGGGGTGCCGACCGACGGCCTCGGCGCCATTAAGGTGAACGGCGTCCGGGCCGCGGTCCCGCTCGACATGGAAGACGTCACGCCGCCGACGGGCAGCCTGTCGGATCCCAAACTCGGCAGCCCCGAGCGCGGCCGGCAGTTGCTCGAGTACGCCGTCGAGGCCTGCGCGGGCTTCCTCAAGTGGTTCCGGACGGTCGATCCCCATCTCGGTACGGGCGCGTCCCCGGCGGGCGAGGACTCGCGCCGTGCCTGACTGCCGCGTCTTCATCTCCGCCGACATCGAAGGCGTCGCCGGCGTCGCCACCAGCCTGCAGACGCTCGACAGCGCCCGGCAGTATCAGGAAGGCCGGGAGCTCATGACCGACGAGGTCAGCGCGGCGGTGGCGGGCGCGTTCGACGGCGGCGCGACGGAGGTCGTCGTGTGCGACAGCCACGCCGCGATGCAGAACATCCTGCCCGTCCGGCTCGACGAGCGCGCGGTGCTGCTGCGCGGCGCGATGCGCGACTCGCTGCAGATGGAAGGGCTCGACGCGTCGTTCCACGCCGTGTTCATCACGGGCACCCACGGCCGCGCCGGGACCGAGGACGCCGTCCTCGACCACACGTGGAACGGCGGCATGATCTACAACCTCCGCATCAACGGGCGCGAGATGAACGAGGCGGAGCTGAACGCCGTGGTCGCCGGCCGGTTCAACGTCCCGGTCGTGCTCGTCACCGGCGACGAGGCCACGATGGCGCAGACGCGGGAGTTCCTGCCGCAGGCCCGCACGGTCACGGTGAAAACGGCGCGCGGGCGCGGCGTGGCCGCCTCGCTGCACCCGCGCGAGGCCTGCCGGCGGATCCGCGAGGCGGCGGCCGAGGCGGTGCGCGCGCGCGGGCAGATCAAAGCGGTCGCGGTGACCAACCCGCTGGTGATGGAAATCGACTACATGCGCACCGACATGGCGCAGACCGCGGCGCTCGTGCCCGGCGTGCGGCGCATCGCCCCGCGGACCGTCCGGGTGGAGGCCGAACCGGATATCCTATTTAAAATCCAAGAATTGCTCGTCTACCGGCTGCGGTACGAGCTGTAAGACCGCTCAGCCGGCGCGGCCGGCCGTCAGCGATTCGAAGTCGCTGAACAACGCGTCCGGATCGAGCGGCTCGCGGATCAGGCCCTGCGCGAGCTGCTCCTCGCAGAACGCGGCGACCATGGCGCGGTTCTCCCGGTAGCCGTACGGCCGGAACTCGGGGCCCATCAGCGCCGACTGCTCCTCGAGATCGGCCAGGACCCAGGGGCTCGTCTCGTGCAGGACGCGGTGGTGGTGCTCCGACGCCTCGCGCGAGCGGACGAACGCGCGGTAGATCGCCCCGACGGCGGCGGGGTGCCGCTCCGCGAACCCGCGCCGCAGCACGACCAAGTGGTGTGCGGGATAGAGGCGCGTCCGCCGGTAGTACTCGCGCTCCGCGGCCCGGTAGTCCTCGTACAGCCGGCGCATCCGCGGGGCGGGATCGTCGAATCCCCGCGGCGGCCACGGGCACATCAGCGCGTCGAGCTCGCCGGCCAGCAGCAGCTCGCCGAGCGGCCGTCCGCCCGGCGCCGGCGACACCCCGGCCGGCAGCGACGCGGCGTCGGCCGGCGCCTCGCCCGCGTTCACCGGCCCCACGACCCAGCGGATCCCGTCGAGCGGCACGCCCGCGCCGCGGAGGATCGCCCGGCTCCAGGTGTTGCCGCTCGCGCCCCACGAGTCGGTCCCGACCCGCCTGCCCCGCAGGTGCGCGACGTCGGTCATGTCGCTGTCCCGGCGCACGAAGAAGCAGCGCTGCCGGAACTCCCGCATGATGAACACCGGCAGCCCGACGAGCGACCGGTCGCCCGAGGCGATCCGCCGGAGATACTGGCTGAAGGACGCCTCGCCCCCTTCCATCGACGCGTCCTTGGCGAACCAGTCCAGGGCGTCGTAGCCGCGCAGAATACGCAGCTCGACACCGTCCGCGGTGACCTCGCCCAACGCGAGCGGGACCACGAAGTCGTACTCGCGGGTGGCGATCGTGGCCTTCGTCTCTGCCGCCGGCATGATCGGCCCCTCCCCCGCTAGATTCGCGCGGCCGGGCGCGCGGCGGCGGCGCGGATCGCTTCCATCAGATCGACCGCGCGCCGCACGTCCGCGATGCCGTCGGCGTGGGGCACGCCGCCGTTGGCCGCGGCCGCCAGGGCGTCCAGCATGGAGACCACAGGCGGGTCCAGCCACGGACGCAATACGGTGCCGGCGCCGTAGACGCTCACCGCGGCCGCGCCGGGCAGCAGTCGAACGGCCTGGCGGCCGCCGATCACTTCGATCTCCACCTCGCCGTCCGCGGCGGCCGGGATCGACGGCGGCAGGCAGCGGGCGACTTCGATCGTGGCCACGAGATCATCGTCGAACCGGACGATGCACACCGCCGTGTCCGGCGCCCCGGACCCAAACAGCGTGTCCATGTGCGCGTGCACCCGCGACGGCTGTGCCCCGGCGGCGGCGACGATGAAGTCGAGCAGATCCCAGCCGGCCTCCTCGAGCACCGCCCGCGGCGCCGGGGACGACCGGTCGCCGTTGCCCCCGGCCGGCAGCCTCACGGACGCGAACAGCGAGTGGAGCGGTCCGAGCTCACCCGAGCGGATCAGCCGCAGCGCCTCCCGCCCGGCGGGCGAGTGCCGGATCGTCCCGCCGACGAGCAGGACGCCGCGCCCGCCCGCGGCGGCGCCGGCCAGGCGGTTCACCTCTTCCGGCCGCGTGGCCGCCGGCACGGCGCTGAACACGATCTTGCCCGCGCCGAGCGCCGCTTCGGCCGCGACGGAGCCCGCCGACTCGCTCAACACGAGCACGGCCCGCAGGTCCGGGTCCCGGACGAGCGCCTCCCAGTCCCGCGCGAACGGCGCTTCGATGCGGGTCGCCAGCTCCCGGATGACGGAGAGATCCGCGCCGCCCGGGCTCGCCGCCCAGCGCGCCACGCGGACGTCGCCGAGCGGCGCCTGATAGTCGGCGAGCGCCCCCGCGTGCCGGCCCGCGCCGACGATGCCGATGGCAAGCGGCGCAGGCGTCACGCCGGCACCTCCGACGCCTCGGTGCCGGCGAGGGAGACCGTGCGGCCCGTGCGCGCGGAGTCGACGGCGGCCAGCGCCAGCCGGAGCGCTGCCCGCGCCTCATCGGGCGACATCGGCAGCGGGCGGCCCGCGCGGACCGCGTCGACGAACGCCGCGTGCTCGCGCGTGTACGCCGTCTGATTATGCAGCAAAATGTGCGCGCTCTCGGGATAGTCCGCACCGCCGTCCCGGAACCGGATCAGACTGATCAGCTCGTGATCCCGGGCCCGGATGGCGCCGCGCAGCCCGTAGGCTTCGAACTGGTGGAACGCGGGGTAGCCGGCCGGCAGGCAGTTGCTGACCTCGCTGGAGCCGACCGACCCGTTTGCGAACCGGACCGTCCACGTCACGAAATCCGGCACGCCGCGGTTCCCTTCGATCGTGATCTTGTGCTCGGCAAAGACGCCGACGGGCTCTGAGCCCGTGAACCAGCGCAGCAGATCGGCCTCGTGGATGCCGTTCGTCAGCGCGGCCCCGACCGACACGGCCGGATCGCCGGTCCAGTGCGAGCCGGTATAGTATCCCGGCTCCCCGGCGCGCGCGCCGGGACGGCGCTCGTTCTCCCGGACGAGCCGGACGGCGCCGATCTCGCCGCGATCGATCGCGCGGCGGATCTCCATGTACCGGCGGGTAAAGCGGCGGCTGTGGCCGATCATCAGGTGGACGCCGGCCCGCCGGCACGCGTCGATCATCGCGTCCGCGTCCTCGAGCGAGGGCGCCATCGGCTTCTCGCACAGCACGTGCTTCCCGGCCGCCGCGGCGGCGACGGTCCACTCCCGGTGCGCGGCCTCGGGCGTCGTGATCACGATCACCTCGACGTCGTCCCGGTCGACGACCTGCCGGCCGTCGGCGTAGGCGTCCGCGCCCCACGGCGCCGCGGCGGCCTGCGCCGCCTCCCGGTTCAAGTCGGCCGCGGCCACGAGCGCGACCCGGTCGCGCAGCGCCCGCATCGCGGGCAGGTGCGCACCGCGCGCGATGCTGCCGCACCCGATCAGCCCGATTTTCACCGGCGTCGCCACATCGTGCCTCCGTAGGGAAATAGGTCGGGAGTACGCGGTTCGCGATCGGTGCGCCGCGCCCCCTTCTGCCCGCGCGCAAAGCCGCCTACACCCGCGGCCGGGGCGGACCCGCTGACCGGGTTCTCAGGGCACGGACTTGGCCTGGCGGCGTTGCCAGTCCTCGGAGAAGAGATTGAAGTGCTGGCGGCGGTAGGGATGCGCGAGCACCAGGTCCTCGTTGAACGTCACGCCGAGCCCGGGGCCCTCGGGCAGCGCGAAGTAGCCGTCCGTGACGGGCGGCAGGCCGGAGGCCGTGCCGGAGACGTACGGCTCGTCGAAATCGTTGAAGTACTCCTGGATCTTGAGGTTCGGCACGCATGCCGCGAGATGCAGCGCGGCGGCCGTGCTGACGGACGCGCCGACGTTGTGCGGCGCGACCACGAGCCCGTGGGTCTCCGCCATCGCCACGATCTTTTTGGTCTCGAGCAGTCCTCCGCAGTGCGAGAGGTCCGGCTGCGCGACGTCCACGGCGCCGAGCGCGAAGAGATCCCGGAACGCCGCGCGGGTGTGCAGCCGCTCGCCCGTCGCGATCGGCAGCGTCGTGTGCGCCGCCACCCTGGCCAGCGCGGCGGGCTGATCCGGCGGCACCGGCTCCTCGATCCACCCCGGTGCCAGGCGCTCGAGATCGCGGGCCATCGCGATCGCCTGGGCCGCCGTAAACCGGCCGTGCATCTCCACGAACAGCTCGACCTCCGGGCCCACGGCGTCGCGCACCGCTTCGACCAGCTCGACCGACCGCCGGTGCTCGTCCCGGGTGAGCTCGCCGGCGCCGGCGCCGAACGGATCGAACTTCATCGCGCGGTAGCCGCGCGCCACCACCCGGCGCGCCGCCTCCGCAAACTCCCGCGGCGTGCGGGCGACCTGGTACCAGCCGTTGGCGTAGGCCTTGATGCGGTCCCGGCAGCATCCGCCGAGCAGCCGGTAGACGGGCTGGCCGAGCGCCTTGCCGATGATGTCCCAGCAGGCCATCTCGACGATCGCGATCGCCGTCATCTCGGTCGCGCCCGGCACCTCGTAGTCGTCGCGGGTGATCCGCAGCAGGAGGTCCTCGATGTTGAACGGATCGCTGCCGAGCACGTAGCGGTGGGTGATGGCCTCGAGGTACGCGGCCACCGCTTCTTCGCGGTTCACCGGCCGCGCTTCGCCGATCCCGGCGAGTCCCTCGTCGGTCCGCACGCGCGCGAAGACGAAGTTGCGCCAGGCCGAGCCCATCACGTACACCTTGACGTCGCTGATGCGCACGGGATCTTCTTCGACGAGAGAGCGGGAAATCCGTGCCATAATAAGCACGGGACCATCGTTCCCCGGGTAGTCCCGTGTCCGCGGCGACACCCCAAAACGCCACGAGCGGAGGTGAGTCCCCGTGCGGATGATCGAGGTCACGCCCCGCCGCGTCACGTCGTGGGGATTCGAAAAGTAGGCGCTTGCCCCCCGCGGAGAGTGTATATACACTGAATGACGTGGCCGCCCGCGTCGACCTGTCCGTCACCAGGGCATGCCGCTGCCTCGCCGCGCGGCGGCTCGCGCGCGTCGTGACGAGGCTCTTCGAGCGGAAGCTGCGGCCGCACGGGCTGCGCGCGACGCAGTTCTCGGTGCTCGCCGCGCTTGCGCTCAAAGGCCCGACCCCGATCGCCGAGCTCGCCGCCGCGCTGGACCTCGAGCGAACCACGCTGACCCGCATTACCGCCGTGCTCGAGCGCCACGGCTGGGTCGGCGCGGTGCGCGCCGGCGACGCGAGACGGCGGCCGCTCCGGCTCACCGCGGGCGGGCGGCGCAAGGCCGAACGCGCGTTTCCCGCATGGAAAGAAGCGCAGGATCAACTCGAGAGGGGTGGGCGATGAGCGGAGCACGGGTATTGGTCGGCACGCGCAAGGGCGCGTTCATCCTGACGTCCGATGGGAAGCGCGACCGGTGGCACGTCGCCGGCCCGCACTTCGCGGGCTGGGAAATCTACCACATGAAAGGGTCCCCCGCCAGCCCGAACCGGCTGTACGCGTCGCAGACGAGCGGCTGGTTCGGACAACAAATCCAACGGTCCGACGACGGCGGCAAGACCTGGGAGCCGGTCGGCAATCAGTTCACGTACGCCGGCGCGACCGGCACCCATCAGTGGTACGACGGCACCCAGCACCCCTGGGAATTCAAGCGCGTCTGGCATCTCGAGCCGTCGCTCACCGACCCGGACACCGTCTACGCGGGGGTGGAGGACGCCGCCCTCTTCCGGTCGGCCGACGGCGGGAAGACGTGGGAGGAGCTGCCGGGCCTGCGCGGCCACGGCTCCGGGCCCAACTGGATGCCCGGCGCCGGCGGGATGTGCCTGCACACGATCCTGCTCGACCCGAGCGACCCGAAGCGGATGTACATCGCCATCTCCGCGGCGGGCGTCTTCCGCAGCGACGACGGGGCCAAAACCTGGCGGCCGGCGAACCGCGGCCTGCGCTCGGAGCAGATGCCCAATCCGACCGGGGAGGTCGGCCACTGCGTGCACCGCATCGCGCTGCATCCGTCGAAGCCGCGCACGCTGTTCATGCAGAAGCACTGGGACGTGATGCGCAGCGACGACGCCGCCGAGTCCTGGCACGAGGTCAGCGGCAACCTGCCGACCGACTTCGGGTTCGTCATCGACGTGCACGCCCACGAGCCGCAGACCGTCTACGTGATCCCGATCAAAAGCGACTCCGAGCATTTCCCGCTCGACGGGAAGCTTCAGGTCTACCGCAGCCGGACCGGCGGCAACGAATGGGAGGCGCTCACCAAGGGCCTGCCCCAGAAGGATTGCTACGTCAACGTCCTGCGCGACGCGATGGCCGTCGACTCGCTCGACGCGTGCGGCCTCTACTTCGGCACGACCGGGGGCCAGGTGTACGCGTCGGCGGACGCCGGCGACACGTGGACGCCCATCGTGCGCGATCTTCCGGCCGTCCTCTCTGTTGAGGTGCAAACCCTAACGTGATCCGCGTCGTTCTACCGCACCATCTGCGCACGCTCGCGAAGACGGAGCGCGAAGTCGCCCTCGACGTCCGCGGCCCTGTCACGCAGCGGTCGGTGCTCGACGCCCTCGAGGCCCGCTATCCGGTGCTGCGCGGCACGATCCGCGACCACATCACGCAGACGCGCCGGCCCCTCGTGCGGTTCTTCGCGTGCGAGCGCGATCTGTCGCTCGAGGCGCCGGACGCCCCGCTCCCCGACGCGGTCGCGGCCGGCGCGGAACCGTTCTTGATCGTGGGAGCGATCGCCGGCGGCTGACCCACAATCGTGCCGCCGGCACGCGTCAAGAGGAAACCGCGCCGGACCTGCCGCAGATAGCGCGCATGCAGCAGCGTCCGCTCGGAAAGACCGGACTTTCGGTGTCGGCCCTCGGCTTCGGCGCCGGCGCGGTGGGCGGCCTCATGGTCCGCGGCAACCACACCGAGCAGACCGCGGCGGTCGCCCGGGCGCTCGACGCGGGCGTCACGTATTTCGATACGGCGCCGAGCTACGGGGACGGCCGGTCCGAAGAGAACCTCGGCCGGGTCCTGCGCGACCTCGGGGTCTGGCGCGACGTGGTCGTCGGCACGAAGGTCCGGCTGCAGCCGTCCGACCTCGACGACCCCGCCGCCGCGATTCAGCGCTCGTGCGAAGCGAGCCTGCGCCGGCTCGGACGGGACTCCGTGGATCTGCTGCAGCTCCACAACCCGATCGCGGAGAACAGTCAGGCCGCGGCGTCCGTGCAGGGCAGCAGCCGCGCCCTCGACGTCGAGACCGTGTGCGGGCCGGTCGCGGACGGCATGGGCCGGCTCGTGTCCCGCGGCCTCGTGCGCCACATCGGAATCACCGGGCTCGGCCAGACCGCCGCGGTGCACGGCATCATAACCTCTGGGACGTTCGCGACGATGCAGGCCTACTTCAACGCCCTGAACCCGAGCGGCGGGCATCCCGGCGCCGGAGGGGGCGAGCAGGACTTCGCGGGACTGATCGGCGCGGCCGCCGCGGCCGGGGTTGGCGTGATCGCGATCCGGGTCATGGCCGCGGGCGCGCTGTCGGCGCAGGCGGGCAAGCACGCCAACGCGGGAGATCCGGGACCGCAGCTGGCCGCGGGCGCCGAATACCAGCGCGACGTCGAGCGGGCCTCGGCGATTCGCCGGCTCGCCGCGGATCTCGGGTACGACGGGCCGATGGAACTGGCGCTGCGGTTCGCCCTCGCGACGCGGGGTATCTCAACCGTTCTCGTGGGGTATTCCGACCGCGGGCAGCTCGAAGACGCCCTGCGGTGGACTGAGCGCGGGCCGGTTCCGGGGGACGCGGCGGCCCGCGTCGTGGACCTGGCGCGCGCGCCCTAGCCGCTCAGCGAGCGCCGGCGCCGCGGGCGATCGCGCCGAGCGCGAGCCCGGCGATGTACACCCAGCCGAACAGACGATTGTGCACGAGCGAGACCCGGTGGTACCAGAGCGGCCAGCCGACGTACCCCGCGGGCGGCCCCTCCGGCTTCGGCCGGCCCGTCACCGACAGCGCGCGGGCGGCCCGCGGCAGCGCGACGGCGACCAGCGCCGCGAACGGCGTGATCTGCCGCGTCGCGATGAGGGCCGCGACGACCGCGTACATCGCCACGATCAGCGCACGGTTGAGCGCGCGCGCCCGCCGGTCGCCGAGGACGACCGGCAGGGTCCGCTGGCCGTGGGCCCGGTCGAAGTCCGCCTGGTCGATGTGCTTGCCGACGAGAATGGACATCACGCCGAGGCCGTACGGGATCGACGCGAGAAACGCCGGCCCGGACAGCCGGCCGGCGATGACGAAGTAGCCGCCGCCCACCATGAGCGGCCCCCAGACGAGAAACGCCGCGACTTCTCCCATGCCGACGGCTTTGAGCGGCGTCGGCGCCGCGTCGTAGAGATACATCAGCAGCAGGCCGGCCGCGGCGAACTCCAGCGCGAGCGGACCGCGCGTGGTCCAGAAATAGACGATGATCGCGATCCCGACGGCCGCGAGGATCCCCAGCCCGGCGAGCAGGCTTCTCGCGTCGAGCACGCCGCTCGCGATCGGGTGGATCGTGTACCTGAGGCGCGGCGAATCCGGCGTGTCGTGCCCTCTGCGGTAGCCGAAGTAGTCGTTGCTGAGGTTGCTGATGGCGTGCGCGATGACGAAGCCGGCGAGGACCAGCAGAAACGCCACGACGTCGAAGCGCCCGTCCGCCGCCGCCAGCAGCCCCGCGATGATCGCCGCCTGCGCCGAGATGACCAGGATGACGCTCCGCGCGGAGAACAGGAAGCCCGAGACGGGATCCAACGCCGCGCGCGCCTCGGCGTGGGGCGGATAGAACCCGACGAAGGTGCGCAGCCACAACCGCGGCCCGCTCCTCACCGCCGCGCCGTGCGCCGGCCCGGCCATTACCGCGCCTCCGCGGGGATCAGCGACGCCACCAGCTCGTCGAGGCGCGTCAGATCCTCCAACGTAGTGAGGAGCGCGAGCGCCCGCTCGGCCTGCGCGCGCGGGAGCGCCTTCCGGGCGCAGTCGCGGAACTTGGCGTGCAGCTCGTCCGCGGCCAGCGGGTTCTGGTGCGCCCCGCGCGGATAGTCCACCCGCTTTTCCAGTATTGCGCCGTCGCGGCGGCGGAGCTTGACCACCACGTAGCCCTCCTCGATCGCGTTGAATTCCACCGGAATGCTCGGATCCTCGATCGGGCGCACGGCCCGGAGCAGCGCCTGGGCCTCGGGCCGCTGCACCATCTCGTCGGTGAAGGTGTCCAACGACACCCGGCCGTCCAGAACCGCCGCGGCCACGACGTACGGCAGGCTGAACTTCCCCTCCAGGCCGGTGCGCGGGCGGTCCCGCGTCACCGCGGCGAGGCCTCCCGGCGGCACCCTCACTTCCGCTCCCTCGACGTCCGCGCCGCGCAGCTCATGCTCCCGCGCGAGGTCGAGCACCGCGTCGGCGGCGCGGTGCGTCGCATAGCAGCACGGGTACCGCTTCACGTTCATGCCGGGCGAGACCACGTCGTACGGATGGCCGAGCGCGTCGCGAATGCCGCCGGTCGCCGCCTCGCCGTGGGAGAACATCGCGAAGTAGCCGAGCGGCGCTTCCAGAATCGTCGTGTCGCCGGTCATGCCCTTGCGCGCGAGCCGCGCCGCGTGGACGCCGCAGCGGGCCGCGTGTCCCGGGTGGAACGGCTTCGTCATGGTGCCGAAGTTCTGGCGGCTGCCCGACGCCTCGGAGACCGCGATCGCCAGCGCGTGCTGCAGCGGCTCCGGCTCCAATCCGAACAACTTCCCCGCCGCCATCGCCGCGCCGAGAGTCCCGAGCGTGGACGTCGCGTGCCACCCGATCCGGTAGTGCGCGTTCCCCATCGCCCGGCCGAGCTTCGTAATGATCTCCACGCCGACCACGTAGGCTTCGAGCAGCCGGCGGCCTGAGGCGCCCGTGCCCTGCGCGGCCGCGAGCGCGGCCGGCAGCACGACGACGCTCGGATGGCCGATCACCGAGGGACTGACGTCGTCGTAGTCGAGCGCGTGCCCGCTCACGCCGTTGACGAACGCGGCGCCCTCCATCGACGTCCGAAGACGCGCGCCAAGCCGGTCGGCCACCGGGGCCGCGCCGTCCTCGGCGACGGCCTCCGCGACGATGCGCGACACCGGCTCGGAGGCGCCGGCGAGGATGGTAGCCACCGTGTCGATAATCGCGGATTTCGCCGCCTCCGGCACGGCCGCCGGTGCCTCGTCGATCGACGTCCGCGCAACCCACTCGGCCACGTCTCGCGTAAGTCCCATGCGATCCTCCGCTCTCGACTTCCGCCGTTATGCCGCGGGGCGCCGGGCGCCGTCCAGAAACAGCGCCAATCCGGCGAACCCGACGAGCGCGCCGGTGACCATCCAGAACCGGGAGCCGGTCATGAAGCTTCCCGGCAGCACGCGGATACCCTGAAGAAACCAGATTCCGCCGGCCGCGACCATAACGACCCCGAGCACAGCCTCTGCCCTGCGCATTCCCGCATCTCCTTCTTTCGCCCGGCGAGATGCACGCGTCCCGGGCGGCGTTCTCATCTCGCCGCGACCTGACCCTATCTTAACGGACGGGGAGAGCTCGCCGCGAGCGCGAACCACCGGGGTATGACAAGCGAGGCGGAATCGGGCGGCGGAGCGCCGAACGGCCTTGTCCTCGACGTCGAAGACCTCCTCCGCAGAATTCCGTTCTTTCAGACGCTCACCCGCCTCGACCTTGCCCGTTTGATGGGCGCGCTCGAAGAGGTGTCCTTCGCCGCCGGAACGCGCATTTTCGCGGAAGGCGCGGACGGCGACGCCCTCTACCTCCTGAAGCGCGGCCGCGTGGCCATCACGGTGGCCGCCGGCGAGGGAGAGCGCACCGTCGCGACGCTCGACGCGCCGGCGCACTTCGGCGACCTGGGCCTCCTCCTGGCCCGCAGGACGGCCTCCGCCGGCGCCGTGACCGCGGTGGAGGCGTGGGTGCTCCCGCGGCGGCGGTTTGAGCGGCTCGTCCAAGACCGCCCCGCGCTGGGCCTTGAGATCGCCGCGTCCGTCGCGGAGATGCTCGACCGGCGCTCACGCGAGCATACCGGCGCGCCCTCCGCCCCGCCCGATGCGACGCGCGTGCTGCCGGGGACGGCGCGGCCGCGGCGCCGGTCGCCCGCGCAGCGGATCGCCGCGTTCGCGGTGCCCATGGCCGTCCCGCTCGTCCTCTGGTGGCTCCGGCCCCCGGGCGGCCTCACGGCCCAAGGGTGGCATACGGGGCTCATCGTGCTCGGGACGGCGGCGGCCTGGCTGTTGGACGCCGCGCCCGAATTCATCATCGCCCTGGTCATGGCGATCGCGTGGGGCGTCGCCGCCGCGGTCCCGCTCGCGCAGGTATTCGCAGGCTTCGCCAGCCCGTCGTATCTCATCGCGCTCGGCGCGCTGGGACTCGCGTCGGCGATGGCGCGCTCCGGGCTGCTCTTTCGCGTTGCCCTGCAGCTGCTCCGAACGTTCCCCGGCACCTACGGCGGGCAGGTGCTGGCGCTGCTCATAGGCGGCGTGGCGGCCACGCCGCTCGTCGCGCACGGCACATCGCGCGTATCGATGATCCTTCCGGCCACGCAGGAGATCGCCGACGTGCTGGGCTTTCCTCCGCGAAGCCGGGGAAGAGCCGGCCTCGGCTTCGCCGGGCTGATCGGCTACGGCAGCTTTGGCGGCATGTTCCTGACGGGGCTTCCCGCGAACTTCTTCGTGCTGAGTCTCTTGCCGCCCGCGGAGCTGGCACACCTGAACTGGCTGGGCTGGCTCGTGAACGCGGCGCCGGCCGGCGTGGTGCTGTTTGCGGGATCGCTCGCGATGCTGCTGTGGCTCCGTCCGGAGGGCCCCACGCGCGCGACCGCGGAGGTCGTGCAGCGGCAGCAGCGCGTGCTCGGCCCCATGTCGCGCCAGGAGATCTTAAGCGTCACGGCCCTGGCGGTGATGCTGGGGGGCTTCCTGCTGCAGCCGGTCACCCACGTCGAGAGCGCGTGGTGGGTGCTGGGCGCGCTCGCGCTCATCGTCGGCGGCGGGGTGCTCGACCGGGAGGCGTTTCGCAGCACCATCGACTGGGGGTACCTGCTCTTCCTCGGTGTGCTGCTCGGCGCCGGCGGCGTGTTTCGAACCGTGGGGCTCGATCGCTGGATCGGCGGGGCGCTCGTCCCGCTGGCCCGCGCGGCAGGCACGCCGGGCGTCCTCCTGCTCGTGCTGGCCGCCGGCATCGTCGCCTGCCGGCTCGTCGTGCCGCAGATCCCCGCGAACTACCTGTTCAGCCTGGCCCTCGTTCCCGCCGCGCCTACGGTGGGACTATCGGGATGGGTGGTCGGCTTCGTGGTGTCGCTCTCGGCCTACACGTGGCTGCATCCACGCCTGAGCGACTTCTGCCGCCTGGCGCGCGCGATGACGCGCGGGGAGATGTTCACGGACCGGGAAGGGATCGCCGTCGGCGTCGGGGTCACCGCGCTGGCGTTCATCGCGATCGCGGCAAGCATCCCGTACTGGCGTGCGCTCCACCTGCTTCCGCGCTGACGGAGACAAAACCCACATCGAGGTGAGGGCCGATGCCGAAACCCGAACGCGAATTCTTCCGGCCGGATGCCTCCGGCTGGCAGCCCGTCGTGGGGTCGCCCACCATGGGCGCCGGCGGACCGGGCATCACGCAGAAGATCCTCAGCCGGGACGAGGAGAGCGGCGACATCACGCGGCTGCTCAGGTTCGAGGGCGGCGCGGAGACGGCGGGCACCATCGCCCACGACTTCTGGGAAGAGGTGTGGATCCTGGAAGGCGAGTTGGTCGACCTCGGCAAAAAACAGGCCTACACGGCGGGGATGTACGCGTGCCGTCCGCCGGGGATGGCCCACGGTCCGTACCGTGTGCCCAAGGGGTGCATGACGTTGGAGTTCCGGTACCACAAGAAAGCCTAGCGCCGCGCGCACCGATGACGGTCCTCGACCTGACGCTCAGGCAGAACGGCCGCGCCGCCCCGGTGCGCTTCCAGGTGCGCCGCGTGATCAACGCCGGCTTCACCGGCCGCGACCGGGCCGCCGTGCAGCGGCACATCGACGAACTGCGGGCCCACGGCGTGCCGTGTCCCGACCGCACCCCGGTCCTCTATCCCAAGATGGCCGGCCTGATCACGACGGCGGCGGAGATCGAGGTCCTCGGCGAGGAGACCTCGGGCGAGGCGGAGTTCGTGCTCCTCGTGGCGCCGGACCGGGTCCTCGTCGCGACCGGCAGCGATCACACCGACCGCGGGCTCGAGCGGACGACCATCGAGAAGTCAAAGCTCGTCGCGCCGAACGTGATCTCGGCGGACGTGTGGGACCTCGCCGACGTGCGCGAGGTGTGGGACGATCTGGTGCTGGCCAGCCATGCGACGGCGGGCGGCCGGCGGACGCCGTACCAGACGGGCCGCCTCGCGGACATGATGCGGCCGGACGATCTGCTGTCCCTCGTGCGCGCCCGCGTCGACGGCGACCTCGCGGGGACCGCGATCTACTCCGGAACCCTGGCGCTGCTCGGCGGCGCGTTCGTGTGCGGCGAGCGACTCGAAGTCGAACTGCGCGACGAGCGGCGCGGACGCACGCTGCGCTGCGACTACCGCGTCACGCCGATCCGGTGGCTGAAGGGAGACGATTGATGGCCAAGCTGAAATTCGGCGTGTGGGTGCCCACGTACGCCTGGACCGACGCGGGTCCGGAGCGCCTCCAGCGCCTGACGTCCTGCGTCCAAAAGTGCGAGCAGCACGGCTTCGACGTCTGGGTGATCGACCATCTCCTGACCGCGCCGGGACTCTACGGCATGGCCTGGCTGGAACCGTTGAACGCGCTCGCGTACGCCGCGGCGCTCACCACCCGCGCGCGGCTCGCCACCGGCATCCTGGTGCTGCCGGTCCGGCATCCCGTGATGCTGGCCAAGGAGATCGCAACGCTCTGCCACCTGTCGAGCGGCCGCTTCGTCTTCGGGATCGGTCCGGGCTGGTACGCGCAGGAGTTCACCGTCACGGGCTCCCGGATCGAGGAGCGCGGCCGGCGTACCGACGAAATCCTCGAAGCGGTCACGCTGCTGCTGAGCCGGCCCCACGCGTCGTACAAGGGCCGGTATTACCAGTTCGAGGACGTGACGATCGACCCGCGGCCGGCCACGCTGCCGGAGGTCTGGGTTTCCGGCGGGTCCCGCGTCGCCGATCCGGGCGAACATGACGTCCCGTTCATGTCGAAGGCCGTCCTCACCCGCATCGTGAAGGCGGGCAACTGGTTGTCCCGCTGTTCCGGCACGCAGGAGTGGGTCAAGCGCGATTGGGAGCAGATTCAATCGCACGCGCGGACGATGGGCAAAGACCCCGCGACGATCACCTTCGGGCACTGCAATTTCATCCACCTCGTGGACAAGGCCGACCAGGCGAAGGCGCTCGCCGAATCGCGGGAGCCGTTCATCCGTGTCATGGGCACGCATCGCTCGTACGAGCACCTGCAAGAATGCTACATGATCGGCGGCATCGACCGGATCAACGCGCGGATCGCCGACTTGGTCAAGGGCGGCCTCACCTACCTGGTCCTCGGACCGGTGACCGACGATCCGGCGCAGATCGACCTGATCGCCCGGCACGTGGCGCCCAATTTTGCCTGAGCCGCCGGGCGCGACGGGCGGCATCCGGCGCCGCGGCCGTCCCGCATGAGCGGCCGCTACGTCGGCGCGATCGTCCGCCGCCGCGAAGACCCGCGCCTCTTGACGGGCGGCGGCCAGTACGTCGACGACATTCCGGCCGCCGGGTGCCTCTACGCGGCCGTCGTGCGCGCCACCCATGCGCACGCGCGGCTCGCCCGGGTGGACCTCGCGCGGGCCCGCCGCCACCCCTCCGTCGTCGCGTGCTTCGCGTTTGCCGACCTTGCGGACGTGTTGATCCCCCTCCCCTCCGCCGGCATCGCGCCGCCCGCCCTCGACGCGCGCGTGCGCTTCCAGCTGCGGAGCGCGTCACAGTTTCCGCTCGCCGCGACGCACGTCCGTTACGTCGGCGAACCGCTCGCGGTGGTCGTCGCGGACGGCCGCGCGGCCGTCGAAGATGCGGCGGCCCTCGTCGACGTCGCGTACGAGCCGCTCCCGGTCGTGACCGACGTGGCGCGCGGACTGGAGGCGGGCGCGCCGTTGATCCACCCGGATTGGGGCGACAATGTCGCGGTCAGCTTCGCGATGCGCGTGGGCGATCCAGACGCCGCCTTCGCCCGGGCGCCGGTGCGGGTCGGGGCCGCGTTTCACGTCCCCCGCTCCGCCGGCATGCCCCTCGAGCCGCGGGGGGTCCTCGCCGTTCCCGACCGCCGGGACGGCGGCATCACCGTCTGGTCGTCGACCCAGGTGCCGCATCTGCTGCAGCGCGCGCTCGCCGACGCCCTGCGGATGCCGGCGCACCGGGTCCGCGTGATCGCCCCCGACGTGGGCGGCGGATTCGGCACGAAGTGCTCGATCTATCCCGAGGACACGCTGATCCCGATCCTGGCGGCGCGCCTCCGCCGCCCCGTGAAATGGATCGAGACGCGGCGGGAGCACATGCAGAGCGCCACCCATTCGCGGGAGCAGCTCCACGAGGCCGAGATCGCCGCGGCCGCGGACGGCGCCATCCTCGCGTTCCGTGACCGCCTGCTGCTGGACCAGGGCGCCTACAACCCGTGGGGCATCGTCCAACCGTTCAACACGGTGGCGCACATGCTGGGCCCCTACCGGATCCGGAACGCGGCGTTCGAGGCCCGCTGCGTCGTGACCAACAAGACGCCGCACGCGCCCTACCGCGGCGCCGGCCGCCCCGAGGCCGTGTTTGTGATGGAACGCATGCTCGACCTGCTTGCCCGCCGCCTGGACGTCGATCCGGCGGACCTGCGCCGCCGCAATACCATCCGCGGCGACGAGATGCCGTACGACGCCGGATTCCCCTACCGCGACGGGAACCCGTGCGTCTACGACAGCGGCGACTTTGCCGCGGCCCTCGAACAGACGCTCGACCGCGCCGGCTACGACGCCTTTCGGCGGGAGCAGCCGGCGCTGCGGGCCCGGGGCGTCCACCGCGGCGTCGGGATCGCAGCCTACGTCGAGGGCACCGGGATCGGGCCCTACGAGAGCGCGGCCGTCCGCCTGGACTCGTCGGGCAAGGTCCTGGTCGCCACCGGCGCCTGCTCGCAGGGGCAGGGCCACGAGACCACGTTTGCGCAGATCGCCGCGGACGCCCTCGGCGTGGGCCTCGACGACATCAGCGTCGTCGGCGGCGATACGCGCGAGCTGGCCGCCGGGGTTGGGACGTTTGCCAGCCGCAGCCTCGTCGTGGCCGGCAACGCGGTGGCCCGGGCGGCGCAGGACGTCCGGCGGAAGGTGGTGCGCGCCGCGGCCGTGCTGCTCGAGGCGGCCGAGCAAGATCTCGACGTGGAGGACGGCCGCGTCTTCGTACGCGGCACTCCGAGCCGCGCGCTGACACTGGCCGACGTCGTGCGGTCCAGCCTGCCGACGCTGGCGGGCGCGCGCGTGGCCGACCCGATCTTCGAAGCGTCGCGGTACGAGACGGTGCCGACGGTGACCTTCGCGAGCGCCGTCCACGTCGTGGTCGTCGAGGTCGATCCCGAGACCGGCACGGTCGCGATCCTCCGCTACGTCGTCGCCCACGACTGCGGCCGCGTGGTCAACCCGCTCATCGTGGAAGGGCAGATCCACGGCGGCCTGGCGCAGGGCATCGGCGGCGGGATGAGCGAGGTCATGGCCTACGACGGCGCCGGGCAGCTGCTGTCGGGCTCGCTCATGGACTACGCCGTGCCGAAAGCCCGCGATCTGCCGCGGTTCGAGACCATCCACCTCGAGTATCCGTCGCCGCGGAACCCGCTGGCGGTCAAGGGCGTCGGCGAGGGCGGGGCGATCGCGCCGCCGGCCGCGCTGGCGAACGCGGTGGAGGACGCGCTCGCGCCGTTCGGCGTCCGCATCACGGACGGGCCGCTCACGGCGGAGCGGATCGTCGCGCTCATCTCGGCGGCGGCGCGACGGCGCGAGGACGGGTCCGGACAGCCACCCTAGAATGGAGGGCATAAGATGATCCCCACGCTCACGTTCGGACGCACCGGGCACGAGAGCACGCGGACCATCTTCGGCGCGGCGGCGCTGGCGCGGGTCACGCAGGCGGAGGCCGATCCCGTCCTCGAGCTGCTGCTGCGGTACGGGGTCAACCACATCGACGTCGCGGCGAGCTACGGCGACGCGGAGCTGCGGATCGCGCCCTGGCTGAAGACGTACCGCGACCGGTTCTTCCTCGCCACGAAGACCGGCGGACGCACCTACGACGCCGCGAAGCGGCAGATCCATCAGTCGCTCGAGCGCATGGGCGTGGAGCGGATCGATCTCATTCAGCTCCACAGTCTGGCGGACCCGATCGAATGGGACACCGCCCTCAGCCCGCGGGGCGCGATCGACGCCTGCGTCGAGGCGCGCGATCAGGGGCTGGTGCGCTACATCGGCGTCACCGGCCACGGCACGCAGATCGCGGCGACCCACCTCCGAAGCCTGGAGCGCTTCGATTTCGATTCGGTGCTGCTGCCGTACAACTACCTGATGATGCGGGATGCGCATTACGCGGCCATGTTCGAGCGCGTGGCCGCGGTGTGCCGCGACCGCAACGTCGCGGTGCAGACGATCAAGTCGATCGCGCGCCGCCCGTGGTGGGGGCGCGAGCGGACGCGGGCCACCTGGTACCAGCCGCTCGAAGACCAGCGCGACATCGACCTGGCGGTGCAGTGGGTCCTCGCCCGCCCCGGCATCTTTCTCAACACGGTCGGCGACGTGGCGCTCCTGCCGAAAGTGCTCGACGCGGCGGCCCGGCTCACGGGGGCGCCGGACGAGGCGGCCGTGCGCGACGCGACGGCGCGGCTGGAGATGCTGCCGCTGTTCGTGTAGCGCGGGCGCGCATAACCGATCCGATCGTGGCGCCGGACTCCGCAACGCCCGCTCGATCGAGCGCGCACCCGCGGCGGCACTCTTTCGCGTTTCGCGTCTACGGGGTCCGCCCTCTCGGCATCATTCGGATTGCGAGACTGCCCGTCGCGCATCAGACCGGCTCTCGCAGAGAGGGGAGACTATGGAAAATCTTCGTCGGCTCGGTGGCATCGCCGGTATTCTGTCCGGGGCCGCCACGGTGTGGCTCGCAATCGGCCTGACCGTCGCGTTTCCGGCGGCCGGCCTCAGCGTGAAAGGCGAACAGGACCCGGCCAGATACCTGCCCTTCATTACCCGGCACGCGGCGCTGTTTTGGGCCGTCGGCACCCTGGGCGGCGTCCTGGCCGCGCTCGCCGCCGGGATCTTGGTACTGGCCCTCGCCGATCGCTTTCATGAGGGCTCGCGCGACCAGGCGCGGCTCGGACTCGCGCTCGGACTCGTCGGCGCCGTGGGGCTTGCCATCGGCGCGTTTCTTCGCTTGACCGGATTTGGCTATCTCGCCGCGGTCTACGGCTCCACCCGGCAGGGGGCCGCCGTGGCATTCTACGCGGTCAACGGCGTCGCCGCGTCGTGTCTCGCCTTGGCCGACCTGGCCCTTGGGCTCGGCGCGCTGACCTTCGGCGGGATGATGCTGCGAACACCCGCGTTCACACAGGCGGGCTACATGAGCATCGTGGCGGGCACGCCGCTCATCATCTCAGCGTTCATGGCGACCGACGTGCTCGGCCTGATCGCGTCTGGCCTCACGGCCCTGTGGCTGACCTGGAGCGGATGGCGGCTCTGGGCGGAAACGATGCTGGCGGAGCGCGTCCGCGGCGCCCGAAGCAGCCGTCCCGGCGTGTTCCGGCACGCCGTCTAGCAACGGTTCGGATCGACCGCACGCGGGCGACCCGCATCACAAGACGCGGGAGGCATGCGCCCGAAAGCGGCCATGCCTCCCGCGGCGCGCCGGGGTTATGTCTCGAACGCGGTCCCCCGAGAAGCGCACCGGCCAGTTGAAGGGCCGACGCCCGATCCGCTAGACCGCCGTTCCGGGATTCCCGCCGCGCCGGCTTATGGGCAGGCCCGTGGAGCGCCGGACACCTTCGCGTTCGTCTGGGCGTCGTCGACCAGGCCGATGATGTCGTTCCCCGTTTCGTAGGGCGCCGGCAGCACGGAATTGACGATAACGACGACGGGAACGCTACACTTCAGCACGCCGGCATACGTGTACAGCTTGACGTTCCCGTTTTCGAGCCCGCCGTTCTTGCACACGCTCGGATCGGGGCAGTCGCCGCGCACCGAACAGTCCCAACCGATGCAGTTCGGAGCCGGCGCCATCAGGAGCGCTTTCTCGGCCTTCGTGAGCAGCGCCTGACCGTTGGCGAGATCTTTGGTTCTTCCGGCAAAACCGGGATAGCTGAGTAGATTGAAGGCAAGGTACCGATCCCCTATCCTTGAGCACGTGCTGACAACACGATGCCTCGGAGAGGGGGAGTACCTTGCCTCGCGATCACTCTAC